>Ga0209589_1007398_pt1 | contig 17675 bp, 20 predicted proteins | sample CowpeawhiteBW_FD_187525 | JGI IMG/M metagenome (GOLD analysis project Ga0209589, IMG submission 187525) | Root nodule microbial communities of legume samples collected from California USA - Cow pea white BW (SPAdes) (version 2) | ecosystem: Host-associated > Plants > Roots > Nodule | place: USA...
TCTTTCCTCTCTTCTTGGTTTAGCCAAACTTCTTCACTTTTTCAAGCTTTTCTTGCCGTCTTCATGCAATGCTTTGCTTGGATTTTTGTGCTTTTGATAATTTCTTATTCTTGGATTTATCTTTAAGGTGTCATGAAGCTTTAATCAATTTATTTCCACACCTCCATGAGCTCAACTTAGCTGCAACTGCACTAACACACCTCAAAATATCCAAAGAACATTTATGCAACTAAAAAGCTATTTTTAACATATTTTTGTATCTCATACTCAATAAACCCAATAATAGGAAATCCCAATTAAATCAATCTTTAAGCACACAAATTCAATTAAATACCCATAATTAAACATTAAATGAGGGCAAAAATACGCACTCATCACTTTTATATAACAAAGAATATTCATAAGATTGACATTGAGGTTCTTGTCAATCTATCACTTGTCTCAGATGGTTCGAGGGAGGGCGATGCATAGAGAAAAACCACAAAAGAGGTTCTCTCTTAGGGAAACCACAAGTAACTGCCAATGACACTTGCGAAGAAAATAAATTCAATGTTATACGTTAAAATGACATATTATATTCATAAGTTAAAAAAAATGACTTACCCAACAACATAAGGGACAAAATCAATTTCTTTTCCGCGTTGAAAGCATTTGATCACATATGCTTGAGTGTCATCAAACTTGTTGTCTTCATGAGTGAGTTGGGGTCTACATACCTATATGGATCATTTAACCCCATAGTTTCAGTGACACCGGATATATACCTAAATATAAAATTGATTTGATATAAATAAATAGATAAATAAATCAAATAACTATATATAATGACTAAAAAACTTACATCATCCATAACTGAATAATGGTAACATTCAGTTCCTCTTATCCTCGTGCAAGCTCCAAGACATCTTGGGAATGCAAGTAAAATGGGATCTCAAGGTCTCTCCCAAAAATGTTAAAATCCCAAGGAACCTGCATCGACTTATCATTTGTGATTTCAGTAAGTTGGAGTAATGCACCAAGAGGATCGTCCAAAGAGAAAGGAATCTTCTTTGGTTGAGGATTTTCCTATCGATGTAATTTGAGTTAAAATGGAATATAATTTAAGGTTGAATATAATAAACATGTAAACTTAAAAATTTAGTATATGGTTGGTTTGAGAGTCTGATATACCTTGTAATCATGTGCCACAGTATATACCTTGTAACATCCCGGTCAGATATTACAGATTTACATAATAAAATAAAGGAATAAGATTAAAATTTCATTTATTATAAACGCATTTCCCAAAAACACGGAAAAATTTAAATCTTTGATTAAATCATAAATAAGCTAAAATCCATAATGTATAATACTCGAATAAAAATAATAAAGTCGATCACATAAGTGTTTACAAATTATTCAAAGCCATAAATGATAAAACTCTGATAAAGCTTTTCCCCAGCTAGCCCCTCTCCGATGCTAAGCCTCACCAAAACCACCTGCAACATCATATGCTCCCGTGTAACGTAATACATGATTATCGCCAAACACAAGAAAATAGGGTGAGCTAACATACAACATATAATAATTCAAACAAGATATAGGCATACACTCATCAAAGGGACTTCTTATCCTTTGATTCCATACAACATGGCCACCACAATGTTATCCATGTTCTACCTCTTTTGATGCATACCTCAAGATACACTTGCTGCCACACCTACAAGCCACAACTTGTAGAAGACGTGTGGGAAACATGCTACAAACCATACTCCATAACGCCAAGTGAAGTTCTGAATACGTACATAGTTCATAATGTCCCAAAACTACCAAACTCGTCGGCTATTATTGAGGAGGGCAATCTTTTGGGCACGTCCATAAGAGCCACAACTTGTAGAAGACGTGTGGGAAACATGCTACAAACCATACTCCATAATGCCAAGTGAAGTTCTGAATACGTACATAGTTCGTAATGTCCCAAAACTACCAAACTCGTCGGCTATTATTGAGGAGGGCAATCTTTTAGGCACGTCCATAAGAGCCACAACTCGCACACTCAGACTGGTAACACTCGTCAACCCGAGCCACAACTCAAGGGTTCCTTGTGTTCGGCCGCCATCCTAAGCCACAACTCAAGAGATGTTATTCTGAGCCACAACTCAAGGAATACCACATGTTTAACCCCAATCCTGAGCCACAACTCAAGGAATACCACATGTTTAACCCCTATTGCAGAGCCACTACAAGTGTAGTTATCGCCTGGCGGGATGACCCTCAACGCCAGGCGCAATATGATGAATATCACCATACCGGGCTTTTCAGCTTGGCTAATGATCAGGGCCATTTATCTTTACATGTCTTTCTAGTTAAATGTAAAGGTTTAATAATGTGTGGTGTAACTAGCAAATTCCATGGGTTTGTATTCTGGCCCATGATTAGAAGTGTTTTATTCTTTTCCTTATATCTGTTTGGGCCACTAATCTTTCCACCAGCCCAACTGTGGCCATCCAAGACAACACCCTCTAACGTGTTATTCAGACCTTTGCCAGCAACCCAATTACGCCTTCTGTGTGCACCCCTTTGTATCCAGTAGCAGACTTCAGCTGGTAAGGCCATCAAATTGAATCAGCCCACTTTCAGCCAACAGTGCATCATTTAGTGCTCCTCTTTATGGGCTTACAATTCATTATGCAGCCCACGCACGTTAAGAGTGTAGCGTCTCACAAGAAGATGTCTTTTTCTCTGCTAGGTTTCTTCATCACACGTGGTTCACTAGTTGCTAGGGTTTCCTCCTCTTGTCATGCATCACATCGTCACGTCTTCACGCGTTTCTCCTCCCATTACTTAGGGTTCGAGTGTGCTCATTCACGCACATAGCTTGTGTTCTCTTCACCATCGTGTTTCATCCGTTAGTTGATAGGGCCCCCTTTCGTTAACCGTTAGGATCTGTTAGATCTATCCATGACCCATATTAGGTTTCCTTTTTCGATAACGACTACTTCTTCGTCTATAAAGGCAGGTCAATCTTTGTATTAAGTAACTTTGATGAATATAGTGAGATTTATCCCCTTTCGTCTTAGCTCAACCTTAAACCCTAGATGAGGTTTCATCTCGTCGGTTTCCCCAAACACCGTGAGTGTTGTGAGTTTTCGTGTGAGAACGAGAGAGAATTAGTCTACTTTTGAGTTTTCACTGCATTTCTGAGACAATCCTCCGTGGATTGATTAGTGGAACACTGATTGAAGGCCCGCCAGGCAGTTTCTAAAAATTTCCTGAAACCCGAGAATTTAATAGATGGATAGGAGCAAAACATCATACATCATATATCATAGCACGAAGTTCATAACTGGCAAGGTAAAAACGAGCTACATCTCCCCTAACCTGGTTTCCTTGCTTAAAAGTTGATGGTTCTTGGCTTCTTCCTTGATCCACAATGGCCTCCTAGTGTTTCCTCAATTCAACTCTCCACCCTCCTCTATTTTGTAGTTCCAATGCTCTCTAAAATTTCCAGTTGATTGCTCAGGTTGCCTAGTCTTTTCAATCTAAGTTCTCCTCTCTCTCTCTTTCTCTCTCCTTAAATTCACTTAATTAGGCCTAATTACTTCCAAAATGAAAATGGCATTAAGAGTGACGTTAATGGCCATCAAATGCCATAAACAGTTGATTCACTCAGTCCCTTCCAATTCCCCTTTGTGACGGCTAGGGTTTCCAATCCCTCATTCATGCCAAAATTAATTTTAGCAAAAATAAAACTTAATTCGTGTCTACCAAGGTTCAAACACACAACCATCCAATATCAAATCAATGCACAACCATTCAACAAAATCATGTTTCATGATAATTCCTATAAATCTAGGATTTTATTATCCCTCATCATAATCTAGCACATTATTAAAATAATTATCAATTAAATAAAACACAATTTAGCATACATAAGACTCGAACCTAAGTCCTCTTAACATTACCAAGTACTCTCAACCACTTGAGCTAGTACTTTTCCACATCATACAAGTTTACATTAAATGTCATAAAGGCTCCCACTACTCGCATTTATTAATTAATTATTCATTTAATTAATTAAATTTCGCGGGTCTTACATACCTCATTTGTTGGCACAGGAACTAAAGAAAAAGGCACGAGGATCTCATTTACCGTGACCTTAACCTCATCCTCTAATAAGTCCATGCCATGAAGAATTGTGGCTACCTCAAATACTTTTCCACGAGCCACTAGTGTCTTACCTGTACCATCCCAAATATATAGCTGACATGGATGAGTGTCGTCCATCTTATCTCCTAGTATGGGTGGAGCAGAACAACTCCCTTTTCTGCTTCTACATGTTAAAGTCAATGATTTATTAATGTTATTCAATTATTTTATTAAATATCATTTATTCAATTCATAACTTATAGAAAAAATATTTACCCATGGGAGGCACAAATGGGTCTAGTTCTGGTGGAGGATCCAATGGCAGACGGATGCCATAATTCTCAAATTGGCGCATAAGTTGTTCTTTCACCATCCTTGTGATTCTTTCCCTCAGTCATTCTTCATAATCAGCACTATGTCTACATGAGGACTGACGAGAAAGGAGGAACCAAAAAATTGGCATATGCCGACTCCTAATCCAGCACCATAATATGCAATCATTAGGACATACATGTATCCTTTTATACTTTATACTCATCAGACAAAGAATCTTCTTGGCGTCATAATTTCGAGTGGGTAAAGTATTTCCCTCGAGAAGCATTTCATTCAAGAGCAGGAGCAATTCTGTAAAACATTTATCCGCATTAACTTAGTTGGACTGACATACAACGGAGTTTCCGCATTAACAGACATTGTCTCATACACATGTGCTTGTGCAAAAGCTTTTGTGCCAACATCTCTTATCATATTGTCTTCTTCCACTCGCTCTTCCTGTCGCTCTTCCATGGTGGAATCGACAACATGTTTAGTTCGGGAAACAATTGGAAAGTTTATTAATACACTGTGCCATGTCCATATTGTATAACTTCTAAGGAAACCATCACAAATAAGATGTTTCCTAACTTGAGTTGCATTCAACTTTCTCTCATTCAAACAGTTGACACAAGGACAACTAAACTTCACCTCATCATTACTTCTACACTCATAACGTTGCGCAATTGTATAAATTATTCTACTTCGTTCTTATACTCCAATCTCGATCCATACGTATATATACTGAAATTGCGTGAACAATTTCAGTAATATTTGAATGAATGCTCACACCGCTTGTGTAATCAAGGTGTGACCATATCCCATTCAAGAAAATTCATTTTCTTTATTTTATTGGTACCTATTACTTTTAAAAAATATGTCTTATATTTCACGAAATTTTTCCAACATTTCACATTGGTCTTCAGGATACACAAAAATGAAAGTGATTGTCAACCACAATCAAATATGCACTTGAAGATCAATATAAAACACAGTTGACAAATATTCATGAATTTTAAGATATGTATATATATATATATATATATATATATATATATATATATATATATATATATATATATATATATATATATATATATGTACTAATAAACTATTAAAAAATGACTAATCTTCTTAAACTGTCCAACCGGACAATTTAAGATTTAATACATATAAATTATTAGTATTGTACTTAAATAACAATCTTTATGATAAGTTGGAAGAAAAGGGGCACAATGCGAAACTTAAATACGGCAACCAAAATTCATATATTGGTGTGAAACCCGTAGGACCCTCCCCAATACCAAACAAGATGAAAAGAGATACTAAAAGTGTAAAAAAAAAAATGCACGTAAGTATCGGATCTTCAACCAATATTTTGGGGTATCAAAATTTTGGTTGAATTACTTTTGTGGTCTATTTTTTCGTTCAAAAATGTCAAATTGATTCTCTAGTTTTTTAGTCTCAATTTGATCTTGATTTTTAAAAATTGATACATTTTGATACTTTTCGTTAAATTTTTCGGAGTGGAACAAGCGAACAATTACATTGACAAAGTAAACCATTCTTATTCACAATTTCAATTTTGATGAAAAAACATTGGTCTGATTAAAAAAATTTAACAAAAAATGACCAAATTGCACCATTTTTTCAAAAATTAAGACTAAATTGATACTAAAAAACACCTAAAAGACCAACTTGATATTTTTGAATGAAAACATGAACCAAAAGAGTAATTCTAATTTTTTTATTTAAACTAATAAAAATATTGTATTTACCTTTTTTTTCATCATAATTAGAAAAATAAAATTATAATTATTGTTATTATTATAATTATAGAATTAAATATAAATAATTTTTATAGTTTTATAATAATAATTTTCATGGATTAATTTTAAAAAAATAGTCAATAATTAAAAAATGTTAAATTAAGAAAATAATCACTTAAAAAATAATATTAATAAAATAATTATTTTTATTTAAAAAATATCTAAAATGTAAAATTGAAATATAAATATTGACAATAACAAAAATTCTTTATATATAAAAATAGATATATAATATTTTTTAAATATTAAATATATAAGACATATTAAAAATATTTAATTTTTAAAAAATATATTTAAAATTATATAAATATAAAAAAAAATTAGGAGGCATGCCCCCTTAGTCTTTTCTATTGTCCGCCAGTACGTTACCCATTGGGTTCTTTCCTAAGCATCATCACAAGACAAAACCAACTATACTACCGTGGGTCCCAACATTAAGGGTTTTAACACATTGTGAAAAACGTAGCTGCACCTTAAAACAACTAAAGGGAATTTAAATGGGAGAAAAAAACTTAGATGCACCTTAATGGTAAGTTTGGAAAGAGTATTTTAATGAAGCAATTCATTTTTTTAAGAATTTAAATTTTTCGGTAATAAAATGCTTTGTTTAGATAGAAATTTAAAAAGCATTTAAAATGCAAACATTTTTTTTAAAGTATTTCAATTAACTAAATTAGTAAAAATTCAAATATATTCAAAATAGGTGGAATTTGAAATTTTTCTCGTTCAACCTCACACTTTGGTAGAGTTGTCAATTTGGCATAGTCCATAGGACTTGACCCTGACCCACGTGGGCTCGGACCAAAAAAACCCAAAGTGCCAAAAAGTTCCACATTAAGAAGCCCACAAGGCCAAAATCCTCACAAAAGTCCTATAGGCCAAGGCTAGGGCCAACCTTCTTAAACATGAAAAATACATTATTTTCTAAAATATATTATTAAATATTCTAACGACAAATCGGGTCGTCTCAACCGTCCAAATTTCTTGTTTTATTCAAATAAGAAATTTAAATGTAAGGTATTTTAATTTCTTTTCCAAACAAGTTATTTATAAAATGAATAGAATTTAATTGCAAGCAATTCAAATACAATGCATTTTAATTTCTCAGCATTGTTGAAATATTTCATTCAAACACAATGTAAAGTAACCAATAGGACCAATGACTATGAGAAAAATAGAAGACCTTGCATGAGGTTGCCATAATTCACATGTTGACTCATCAAAGACCAAAAGCCACTTAACACATTAAGATACAAAGAACCAAGAAACTTATGCATGCACGAAAAAGTTAAAGAAGAAACCCACACACTTTTATGTGCCCAATCAATTTACCCTATAGTTACTCTATTGGACTAGTGAAAAGTGGACATTGCACCATGCATTCCATTTGGAACCAAAATTTAAACTATTGATTTGCTCCCACCTTGCCAACACGTGATTCTTGCATGCATAAAAGAAAGGATAATGATATACAAACATACCAAATTTGAATACTTCTGTCACAACATGTGATTCTTGCATGCATAAAAGAAAGGATAATGATTTTACACGTTTCCATTTCATTTGGAAGAGACAAAAAAGAAAGGGTTTGAAAGAATAAGGAGGTTTGACCTGATGCGCGTTTTAGAAACCCAAAGCGTCTTCATCGACCTTCTTCTTCTTCAGTCGTCTTCTTAGTCGAATATGTTCTTCTTGAAGTTGTGTTTCTCTTCAACCTCGTAAAGTTATTGAACCGCCATTGGTGGATCCTGACGTGAATGATTTGAATTAGTTTTCTTCTTCAACTATCCACAAGTATTAAAGCGTTATACTTGGATCCGACCTTGTTGAAAGTCAATGTAGTTCTTGAAACCCGAGTATCAAACCCTACTACAGGTTCCCATACCCCGTAAGTTTAGAAATCCCTAAACCTTTTTTTTTTTGAATCTAGTTTTGGCAAGTTCCCAAACATATTCATATGTTTCGATTTTAATCTTATATTCTTAAAAAACATTATTATATTATGGCATATCCTCATTAGTTTATTTTGGCATGATGCATTAGATGACACTTGCATTGTTGGCACATGCAACCAGGTGATTTTCAGGTGGCTCAACAACTGCACAAGATGGCATTGTCGCCTGTGGCGGATCTTGACCAACATTGTTGTGGGAGCCAAAATAATACATCCAAAATTTATACATTTAATTATTGTCACTAATACAATAAAGATGAATAATAACTTAGTATAACGATAACTAAAAAAGAAATCACACATATCTAAAAGTTTGCCCTTCGTTCCTTTAGATCGCTGAACTCATCAATAATTGAATCATAACTAAAAGTTTCAACTATTTCTTTTTCAATGTAAATAATCATATTGTCGGCAAGAAATTCATCTTCCATTTTATTCTGCAATCTTGTTTTGATAATCTTCATTACAGAAAATGATCTTTTTATTGTAGTTGTAGAGACAAGAAGAGTTAAAATAAGACAAATTAAACGATCAATCAAGTAGAATGTCCTTGACTTTCCTGTTCTTGCCAAAGATTGACATAATTCAAGCATGGTTGATAAATACTTCAAATTTGGATGGTTAGGAGCATCAATAATAAAATGTTGAAGTTGAAATTTTAAATTAATCTTCTCTTGCTCACTAAAATCTAAAGGATAATATTTGTTCTCAAGAATGCATATGTCCTCAATGTTAAGAGCTTTATAAGCATCTTTAGGAACTAAAGCATTGCTTAGAGTTAAAATTTCCATTGTTTGCTCATTAAACCTATCATTTAATTCTTGCAACTGCTTGTCCACTATAATAAGAAATATATTTACCCTAAAATGATGTTCCATAGTGAAATGATCTTTTTGATGTCGAGAACGACCATGACGTGCAACATAAGTAGAATTAAAATCAGGAATATCAATGTCATGTTGTTCATACAAGAATACCACACATTTTAATAGATTTTGCCAACCATCCTCCCTCAACTTTTGAATCAAAATTTTAGTATAACAAACTAATTGCATAGAATTCAGTATATCTTGAGATTGTTTCTGCAAAGCTTGGCAAAGACCGTTAGTAATTCCCATAATCTCTTTCATCATGTGTAAAATTAATATGAACTCAAATGAAGACAACATATTAAATGCAGCATCAACATCATCCATTTGAGAATAAGTTGATCCATCAACAATAATTTTTTGAAGAACTAAACAAGATGCATTATATAGCTTCATCATACTACAAATGGAATAAAAATGCGAGATCCAACGAGTATCAGCAACTCATTTTAAAGTGTCAATTTGATTTTTTCCTTTACCAGTTTCAAGTTTACCCATTTTTAATAATTGAGTTATTCCATTTAATTCAACAACTTCTAACTCATCATGATGTTTACTAGAGGAACACACAACATTTACGATAAAAGACAAATTTGAAAAAAATTGATGAACTGGAATGACCTCTCTTGAAGCAGCCACTAAAGCAAGTTGTAGTCTATGAGCAAAACAATTCACATAATAAGCATAAGGATTATCATTGAGAAATAATGCTTGCAATCCATTCCATTCTCCCCTCATATTACTAGCACCATCATACCCTTGACCGCGGATATTGCAAACATCAAGATTATGCCTAGAGAGAACGACACTCAATTCTTTTTTTAAAGTGGCAGTTGTTGTATCTTTAACATGCACAATATAAAAAAATTGTTTTTTTATATTACCATCCTTATCTACAAATCTCAAAACAATAGCCATTTGCTCTTTCTTAAATTCATCACGTGCTTCATCAACAATTATGCAAAATTTAGAATCTCCAATTTCTTCTCGAATGTGACTTCTTACTTTTCTAGAGAAAATGTGCAAGATTTTTTTCTGAATATGATGAGAAGTATACTTAGCATTATACGGAGAATTTTCCAACACAAGTTGTGCCACTTTATCATTATATGATGCTAGAAGTTTAATCATTTCAAGAAAGTTGCCTCTATTAATTGACTCTGGTGTTTCCTCGTGGCCTCTAAATGCATAAGCTTGAAATGTTATTAATAGAATAATTGTGTCAATAGAGGTTTTGAGCCATAAATGGTTCTTGCAGACTTGTTATCAACTTTGAATATTTATAATGTTATTAATGTGCATAGATTGATTCAACAAGTCTTCACAAGCTTTCATTGCATTGTTATGCGGTGAGTAATGACTATCTCCAATGTGGTTGAGAAATGCACATCTTTTTCCTACATTAACCTTTTTCCATGATCTAAAACCTTGTTCAGTAAACACATCTGACCCAAAACGACCATCTGGCTTTGAACTAAATAGATAACATGCCAAACAATAAGCTCCATCATTAGTCGGGGAATACTCTAGCCAAGAAGGAAACATTTTAAACCAATTAGATTGAAATCTCCTTGGATGTTTTTCCTTAGAATAAGGATAGTTTTCAAGTTGCATTTCAATTACCTTCTTTATTTCTTCGAGAATGGAAGAAAACAGTTGAGAGATGAGAGCAAAAATAATTGGTCTTTTTTTCTTCAGAAACAAAAGAAAATAGGTAAGAATGGAAGATGAGAAAAATTTGTAAGAAACTCAAGGCATGTACGTATAATGGAACCACAATTAAAATATGGTTATAAAAAACACACAGCACAATACTTTTTTTTCTATGTTCATAAAATAAAATAAAAACAATATAAAAGAGGTTCATTAAATAAATTATTGAACCTATTTCACCATAAAGTGAGACGAAAGAATTATCTTTTTCTTTTCTTCCTCAAGAATGAAAGAGAACAAAGGAGAAATAAGAGCAAAAATAATAGATCTTTTTTTTCTTTAGAAACAAAAGAAAATAGATGAGAATGAAATATGAGAACAATTTATGAGAAACACAAACTATAATGAAAACAAATAATAAAAAATATCTTGATAAATCTTTTTAATCTTTATTTTTTATTATATTTTATTTTATTTTTATTATTTATTAGCATTAGTTATTATGTTTATAAAAGAAATAAAATATTTGATTTAATATCTATAATAAAAAAATTAAAATATCTAATATCTATAAAAAAATAAAAATATCTATTATAAAAAAAAATCAAAATTTTTCGGGGGGCCATGGCCCCCTGCTACCATGATCGTCTTGATAATATTATGGAAACTTTAATTGTTGTTGAAAGCAAATTGGTGCATTCAAGTTTTTTATGCCAGTGTCATCATTGTAATACCGTATATGTGACCTTGAATAGGTACATTAGTTGTTAGTTCTTCAACTGATACAATTCATAAAATGCAGCATGAGAAACCATCTGTCAACCCCTGGGGAAATAAGTGTTAACTCAAGTAATGTGATATTCACTTATTCAACCTAAAGAATTGACAACAACGGTTTTAATGATAACATTTTTCATAAGTTTAATTTTTTGCGTTAAATAAGTACTTGTAAGGTTCAATATCTAAACAACTTCTACCTTTTTAAAGTCACAAAAGCATAAAATAGCACTACCAAAATCATCCTTCAATCCGAGGGGAAATAAGTGTTAATTTGCCTTCTATCATTTGCACTGATTCAAAGTAAAGAATTAACAAAAAGAGTTTTCATAAAATTAATTCCTTGCATTAAAGAAGTTCATGTAAGGTTGAATAGGTAAACAATTTATGCCATGTTGAAGTGACAAAAGAATAAAGAAGCATTGTGAAAACCATTGGTCAACCCCATGGGTAATAAGTGCTAACCTGCATTGTATATTTACTCTAAATTCAAGTAAACAATTAAATGAAACCGTTGTCATTAAATTCATTTCTTGCATTAAATAAGTACATGTATGGTTGAATAGGTAAACAATTATTTTTTTCTTAAAGTGACAAGCATATAGAAACACTATGAAAATCATATGCCAACAGCAGCTGAAATAAGTGCTAATCTGCATTCTATCATTTGCACTTATTTGAAGTAAACAATTAACACAAACAGTTGTCATGAAATTCATTTCTTGCGTTAAGTTACGTTGAATAAGTAAACAATTTTTTTTAAAGTGACAAGCATATACAAGCATTGGAAAAATCACTTGTCAACCCCAGGGAAAATAAGTGTTAAATTGTATTCTATCATTTGCACTGATTCAAAGTAAACACTTAACATAAACAGTTATCATGAAATTCATTTCTTGCGTTAAATAAGTACATGTAAGATTGAATAGATAAACATTTTTTTAAGCGACAACCATAAAAAAGCAATATGAAAATCATGTGTCAACCCTAGGGGAAATATATGGTAACCCAAGATATCGAATTTTCACTAATTTAACCACAACAATTAACAAAAACAATTATGATGACTTTGATTCATCTTGTTAATTGTTAATTATGTACACGTATGGCTGAATTGGTAAAGAACTTCTGCCTTTTTAAAGTGAAAAAACATCATAAAACACTGAAAAAGCAATCTCTCAATCCAAGAGGAAATAAGTGCAAACCTGCCTTCTATCATTTCCATCGATTCAAAGTAAACAATAAACAAAAACAATTTTCATTGAATTCATTCCTTACGTTTAAGAAGTACATGTAAGCTGCCTTTTTTTAAGTGACAAAAGCATAAAGAAGCACCGTGAAAAACATAGGGGGCATATTAGGAAAACCTAAAAGGTTTACGAAAGAAAGAAGTGAGGGTTTTCCGTGGGAGGAAAGGGGGGCTGGTTTCTTTTGGGCAGGGAGAACGAGATAGTAGAATGAGGGCCATGGAAAGAGGGTCATCCTCAAACAATTATTTTTGAATTCAATAATACAATCAGTATTTCCTTTTCATCTCTTCATTTCTTTGTGGTTATTTATCAATTGGTATCTAGAGCCACTTGTTTCTAGGAGTGCATGGTCATTACACGAAACGCGATGGAGAAGCGCATTGATGGCCTTGAACAACAACTCGCAGAGTTAAGAAACCTGATCATCGCTCGTAACAGGTCAAATAATGGCCGACCTCACACACGACGTTCGCACATACAAAGGAAGGTGCACGATGAGAACGATGGTGATTTGGAGCGTGACGACAGCTCGCGTTCGACAGTACGAAGTAGTAGTGGCGAGTCGTCGAGGGATTTCGGAGGACGGAAACTCATGATACCCATCTTCCGTGGTGATGACGCTTGAATGGATCGTTCGAGTTGAACGATACTTCAAATTGAACTGGGTGAAGAAGAAAAGCTCGATACAGTGGTAATCGCATTGGAGGATAAAGCCCTGAGTTGGTATCAATGGTGGGAAGAACAGAGTAAGGAGCTCAACTGGGAGGAATTTAAGGGAGTGTTGATTCGACGCTTCCAACCAGGGTTGGTCCAAAACCCGTTTGGTCCGTTGCTGAGTATTAAGCAAACTAGTTCCGTAATGAAGTACAAAGAAATATTTGAACGTGAATCAGCTCCATTGAAAAAGGAGGAAAGGATTATGTTGAAGGGAATTTTCATCAATAGGTTGAAGGAAGAGATCCAAGCTGAATTGAAAATCTACACCACAGGCACATTACGAGTTGATGGACCGAGCTTTATTGTTAGAAGAAAAGAATAATGCCTTACGCAAGGTTGGGTTGATGGGCTCAGAGAAGAAGGTCGGTGACAAACCACCTATAAAACAGGCGAAAGGGTTCACTAGATGGGAGAAGGGTGGAAATACTGAGGGGATAAGCAGTAAAGTGAATGAGAGTGAGCTGGTTGAGAAGAAGACAATGAGTTGAGGAAGACTCTCTCAAGCTGAATTGAGAGAAAGGAGTAGGAAGGAGTTATGCTTTAAATGTGGTGAAACATGGGGAAGGGACCATATTTGCAAATTGAAACACTTTCAATTTGTATTATTGGAAGACTCTCAAGGGGAAGAGACGGAGGATAGTGGGGGAGAGGAGGAAACATTGGATACTTTCACTGTTAAGGTTCTACAGATATCATTGAAAAGCAAGGAAGGGTTGACTTCTAATCGATCCTTCAAGGTGATGAAAAGATAGGAGGTGCAGAGGTGTTAATTCTAGTGGATTGTGGAGCTTTAACTAACTTTATATCAAAAGGGTTAGTTAAGCATCTCAATTTGGAAGTAAGCGATACTACTCCGTTTGAGGTGGAAGTGGGAACAGGGGACAAGGTGGTGAACCGAGGATTATGCAAACAGTTGGAAGTGGTGGTTCAAGGAGTTCCTATTGTGCAACATTTCTTTCTTATGGAGTTGGGAGGGACTGATTTGGTGTTAGGAATGGAGTGGTTGGCAAGTTTGGGTAATGTGAAAGCTAATTTTTGAAATCTGGTGTTAAGTTGGGGAATAAGGGGAGAGAAGAAAATATTGAAGGGGGATCCTGCCTTTTGTAAATCCCAAGCTTCCTGGAGAGCATTGATGAAGGCCCTCAATAATGAAGGAGATGGATACCTACTATCTTATCAAGCACTATTGATAATAGATGCAAAGGAAGTTAATCCTCTCAGTCCTAATTTGGTTGTTGTCTTGGAGGAATTTGATGATTTGTTCAAAGAGCCTACAGACTTAACCCCCTAAGAGGACCTGTGACCATGCTATTAACCTCAAGGAGGGTGTAAGTATCCAAAATATACGGCCTTATAGGTACCCCTTCTACCAAAAGAATGAAATTGAGAAATTTGTAAAGGAAATGATGATTACAGGAATTATAAGGCCTAGCAATAGCCCTTACAGCAGCCTAATTATCTTAGTAAAGAAGAAAGTGGGGGGGTGACAATTTTGTGTTGATTATCGTGCCTTAAACAAACTTACTGTACCAGACAAGTTTCCAATACCCGTCATAGATGAACTTCTAGATGAATTGCGAGGAGCTCAAGTTTTTTCTAAGCTAGATCTTAAACCTGCATGAAGGAGGAAGATATCCCTAAGACAGCCTTTAGAACGCATGAAGGACATTATGAGTTTTTTGTTATGCCATTTGGACTCACTAATGTCGCCTCTACATTTCAAGCTCTCATGAATCAGGTGTTGAATCCATATTTGCGAAAGTTTGCTTTAGTCTTCTTTGATGATATACTCATTTTTAGCAAGAGTGAGTTGTCATTATGAGCATGTGAGAACGGTATTAAATTCTCTAAGAAAACATGGCTTAATGGTGAACAAGAAGAAATGCTCTTTTGGGAGGGGAAGCATTGAATATCTAGGACATGTCATTTCAGGCCAAGGAGTGGCTGCTAATCCTGCCAAGATAAAAGCCATGGTGGAATGGCTAATCCCTAAAGACGTGAAGGGATTAAGAGGCTTCCTAGGCCTCACAGGTTATTACAGAAAATTTGTTAAAGGATATGGCAAAATAGCATGGCCCCTAACTCAACAATTAAAGAAAGATAAATTCCAATGGAATGATTATGCACAAGTGGCATTCGAGAATTTGAAAAAAGCTATGACTCAAGTGCCCGTTCTTGCTGTCCCAGATTTTGACAGAATTTTTGTGGTGGAGACAAATGCATCTAGGAAGGGGATTGGAGCGGTGTTGATGCAGGAATGACAACCAGTAGCCTACATGAGTCAAACTCTGTTTGACAAAGCTCAGAATAAATCTGTTTATGAAAAAGAGTTGATGGCCATGGTCATGGCAATCCAAAAATGGAGGCATTATTTGCTAGGGAGGCACTTCATTGTTCATATCGATAAAAAAAGTTTGAAGTTTCTAGTGGATCAACGATTGACGAGTGAGGAGCAAAATAAATGGATCTCTAAATTGTTGGGGTTTGACTTCGAAATTAAGTACAAACCAAGGGCGGAAAATAGAGCAACAGATGCCCTTTCCAAAAAATTACAATACTCAGCCTTGAGTTCGATACGTTTCTTTGAGTGGGAAGAATTAGCAGCTGAAATTGAGAAGGATGTGAAACTAAATAAAATTCTACAAGATCTGTTGGTTAAGGAGGGAGAACACTCAAGGTATAAGATGAACAATGGGAGGTTGTATTATCACAACCGATTGGTGATTCCTAAGGACTCACAGAAAATCATCACCATTTTGAAAGAATTTCAATATATAGTTGTGGGAGGAGTTGTGGGAGGACACTCAGGATTATTTCGAACCTATAAGAGGATTTCAAACTTGTTCTTCTCGAAAGGAATGAGGAAGAACATTGAAGAGTATGTGCAGAAATGTGATGTGTGTCAAAGAAACAAGTATCAAACTCTAAGTCCATCGGGTTTGTTACAACCCTTACCTATTCCTAAACATATTTGGACTGATATTTCTATGGACTTCATTGGAGGTTTGCCCAAAGCAGGGGAATGGATACAATATTAGTGGTGGTGGATCGACTCACCAAATACACCCACTTTATTGCTTTGGCACATCCTTATAATGCCAACGAGGTTAGGTTGCAGATTTGTTTTTAAAGGAAGTGGTAAAACTTTATAGCTTTCCAGAAACCATTGTTTCCGATAAAGACTAGGTTCTTATGATCTCCTTCTGGATAGAATTATTTAAGTTGGCTGGAACCAAATTGAAATTTTGTTCTGCATATCATCCGCAAACTAATGGACAAACGAAAGTGGTAAACAGATGCTTGGAAACTTATTTAAGATGCATGACAAGTACCAAACCAAGACAGTGGCATAGGTGGATTAGTTGGGCTGAATATTGGTATAATACAAACTACCATGAAGCCTCTAAAATGAAACCTTTCAAGGCAATGTATGGAAGAGATCCTCCTCCGTTGATTAGGGGAAATGTTGCAGCAATCTCAGTAGATGAGGTAGCTGGGATTATACAAGACAGAAACGAAATGTTAGATATATTAAAGGATCACCTGGTGCAGGCCCAAAATCAGATGAAACAACATGCCGACAAAAGTAGAAGGGGAATGGAGTATAAGGTTGGGGAGATGGTGTATTTGAAGATACAACCATACAAATTGAAGAAGTTGGCTAAGAGAATTAATCAAAAACTTAGCCCGAGATATTATGGTCCGTATGAAATTGTTGAGAAGATTGGAGAAGTGGCGTATAGTTTGAAATTACCCAAGGATAGTAAGGTGCATCCAGTTTTTCATGTGTCTTTGTTGAAATCCACTATGACAGCCGAAGTTGTGGTTCAACCATTACCACCATATGTGACCGAGGAAATTAAGTTACAAGTCTAGCCAGAAGATGTTTTAGCAGTGAGAGGAGAAAGCAAACAGTCCTTAGAGGTATTAGTAAAGTGGAAGAACATACCAGATTGTGAGAATTCATGGGAATCTATGACCAAGATGATAGAAGCATTTCCTAATCTTCACCTTAAGGACAAGGTGAATTTTAAAGAAGGTGGCTTTGATACAAGCAAAGAATTAGGGGGGCATATTAGAAAGACCCAAAAGGTTTACGAAAGAGTGGAAACCAATTGCATGGGAACCACATGCCCACACACGTTGATTCTGATACTAACATAATTGCCTACGTGCTTCTAGAGGC
>Ga0209589_1007401_pt1 | contig 17670 bp, 5 predicted proteins | sample CowpeawhiteBW_FD_187525 | JGI IMG/M metagenome (GOLD analysis project Ga0209589, IMG submission 187525) | Root nodule microbial communities of legume samples collected from California USA - Cow pea white BW (SPAdes) (version 2) | ecosystem: Host-associated > Plants > Roots > Nodule | place: USA...
CAGTATAAAAATTCGTGGTGTCCTCTCTTCTCTAACCTTTCTCTCTTGCATTTTCATTTTAAAGTTTCAAGAACTTGTGCTTTAATCATCTTTTTCATGTTCTTGCATGTTTTCATAGCATCTGAAATAGTGAGCATGTTTGTATAATCATTTGGAACTGATCTTGATCATTCTTGAGCATTGTTTCTGGTTTAAAATTCAAATTCACATTTCTGCATTTTTTCCAGTATTTCAGTCGACTGTTTTTCAGTTTCAATCGATTGATTATACCAGAACAAAATCTGTTTAGTAAAATCAATCTGTTAACTCTGTTTTTGATCGACTGAAAGTGTACAGTTCAGTACTGTTTGCATCCTAACTTGGTGATCTATTTGATTCAATTAAAGGAGGTTTTTAGCTTGCAAAAATAGCCTAAAGTTTTTAACTAGCCAATTCAACCCCCCCTTCTTGGCTTTTCAACCATTTCAAAACTAACATCTTCCAATTTCTACAACTATAATTTAAAGATCTTTCTCTACAATGAAAATAATCAAGAATAGGTTGAGAAATAAGATGGAACCCTGAATTTTTAACAAGTAATATGATAGTCTATATCGAAAGGGATATTACAACAAGCTTTAGTTCTAATTGAATTATTAAAGATTTCAAGTCTTTGAAAGAGTGTAAAGAAGCACTTTGACTAAATGTAACTTTTACTTTTTTATATATATTACTTTGATGATAAACTTTATGTTACACTTTTGTATAATTTAGATATATATAATAATGTCAAATATTTAATTTAAGTAGTTGTTCTTGTTGGTTCTCAAATAAGTATTCACCAAAGTCCCACATCGAGTAATGTTAAGAAGAGAGTAGCAGAAAAATACTATAAAAGTAAAGAGTTGGTTTTGAAGTTGTCACCATAACTCAACAGGTCTCTTGGGTGTATGAGGGGCTTGGGTAGTTGTGTGTCATTTGAAGGTTTGCAATTTTTGCCAGAAAAATTGCACTATGAAGGGTTTGTAGTTTTGGTCCATAAAAACTTGTAAGAAGGTTTGCAAGTTTTGCCCAAAAAATTGCACTTGGGTGATAATACTTCTTGTTGAGTGTTTGTGGATGTAGGCCTTGAGGTGCCGAACCACGTTAAATTTCTCGTGTGTGTTTATTTATATTTTTTTGCTCTTATTTGTGGGTATACTTCTGCTTGAAGAGATTATTTTTAGTGCGTGATTTTCCAACAGTCATATTAGAGCTGAGGTTCTGACCAATGGTTTCTAATCAAGGGAGGAAGAGGAGCAGTTTGACCAGAATCAACTTCCTTTGAAGAGAGTGGAGTTCATATGTGGAGTTCATATTTGACAATGAGTCTGATGTGCAAGGTAGTGAGGGCCATTGGGGAAAGATTGTCATCGTCAAAGTGTTCGTGTAAATCACTAGTAGTAAGAGTAGTTCAAGAAAATTTGTTGACATTGTGTCAAATGTTTGTTTCATAGCATGTGAGACTTTTGGTGAAAGGAGGATATGTTGGTTCTCAAGTGGGTATTCACCAAAGTCCCACATCAAGTAATATGAAGAAGAGAGTAGCAGAAAAATACTATAAAAGTAAAGAGTTGGTTTTGGAGTTGTCACCACAACTCAATAGGTCTCTTGGGTGTATGAAGGGCTTGGGTAGTTGTGTGTCATTGGAAGGTTTGCAATTTTTGCCAGAAAAATTGCATTATGAAGGGTTTGCAATTTTGGTTCACAAAAAATTGCACTATGAAGGGTTTGCAATTTTGGTCCATAAAAAATTGTAAGGTTTGCAATTTTTGCTTGAAAAATTGCACTTGGGTGATAATACTTATTGTTCAGTGTTTGTGGATGTAGGCATTGAGGTGTCAAACCACGTTAAATTTCCTGTGTGTTTTTATTTATATTTTTCTGCTCTTATTTGTGGGTGTGCTTCCACTTGAAGAGATTATTTTTCGTGCGTGATTTCCCAACCGTTCCTGAAATTTGGCCCACCAATGAACAATTATTGACTTTTAGTTGAATTTTTACTTGTCATGCATTGCATAGTTTTTCAGTATGCAAGTGATACTACACAATACAAATAGCTTGGCCTATGTTAGTATGCTATTTTGGATCTAGGAGAAGACAAGTCTACAACTTATCTTTTACATTACTTCAAGTACTTCATGCTAAGTAATCTTTGAGATTTAATTTTATAGTTATTTTGTGATATGGTAGTGAATGATAGTCATATTATTGGGATTCTACTATCATGTGTGATTATTTTGAGTAGAGAAAATGAAGAGAGAAAATGAAAAACAATTAAAAATAATAATTTATTTATAAAAAATCTAATTTGACACCCTTAAATTTTTTGTCCAAGTTTTGCCACTGCCCACATTGACTAGGTATAGGTATGGATATGGATAATACCCGATTTTTCAATTAGGTAATGACATAAACCCTTCATTTACAAGGTAATATAAAAAATAAACTTCTTTATTCTCTTATTCTTAATTTTTGTTTCATTTGAAGAACTCTTTTTGTTTTGGTAAAACAATTTTCATTGTCTCAATAGTTCAACTAGTTTGATATCTGAAAATTTTTTTTAGATCTTTAAGGTATTTTTCATCTTATCATACCTTTAATTATACATTTATTTTCCTTTGTGTGATTTCATTCAATGGTGTATCAAATTATTTCTAAGACACATATTTGACTTCTTTTTAATATGTTTATTTTTTAGTTTATTTTTATCATGTAGAATATTGTTTTGATGTTTTTCATATAATTATTTTTATTTTCTATATCATTTCATAAATGTAATTATATCACTTCAAATGTATAAAAAACATTCATTTACTATAATGTAATAATTTAATGTCATTATCATGAATCTTGTTTATCATCACCGAACATATATCAAAGTTAAAAAGATGAAAGATTTATGCCAAATTTCAATTATTATTAATTTAATCTTTGTTCTTTTGTGATTTCATTCAAATTGTGTATTATAATTTTATTAGTGTATATAAAAAGATATTTCATTAGAATTTAAAGTATGAGAGTAAGGAATAAGGATTACAAATAAACCCACCCTCAAAGGTATTGCCCGAACTCGTCCTCGTTTTTATATGAAATTTCCGCATTGACTGGATATGGGTATGAGTATGGGAAATCACCGACTTTTTTAACTAGGTATGGGAATGTACATATCTACCCCCTCCCCGTCCCCATACTCGTCATAATACTCGTTCCCGCCATATCTCCGTCCTGTTTAAATTATTAAAATATTCACAATTAATTAAGTAATCTTATATATATATATATATATATATATATATATATATATATATATATATATATATATATATATATATATATATATATATATATATATATATATGTATGTATATGTATATTACTACGCACTCTCTATTTTTTATTTCTTTTAATTCTTTGGTTTGTCATGAAATTCATTCGTATCTCCAATATATTTTTCATCTTATTGTAACCTTTATGCAATTATGTTTAAATGATGTATGTCAATTGAATATTTTTTTTGTCTTACATTTGAATATTTCTATTTTTTTTAATATTTTTATTTAGGTTAAAATATCTTTTTGGTCCCAATTTTCGTCAAGTTATTTTAAATAAGTCCTAATTTTAGTTTTGTGTTCAAATAGGTCCCAATTTTCGTCAATTTTGTTCAATTGGGTCATTTTTTGCTAACACCGTTTAAATCATTAACGGTCATGAACAGCGACTGCCACGTGTCACTTCGTTGTTTTTTGAATTTTTTTTATTTTTATTTTTATTTTTTTAATTTTTTTAAATTTTTTTTTAAATGTACACGTATCAACCCAAGAGCATGCCACGTGTCACTTCGTGGTTTTTTTGAATTTTTTTGAATTTTTTTTAAATGTCCACGTGTCAACCCAGTAATGTGCCACGTGTCAAAGTCAATATTTTATATTCAATTTGGTCCCTATATTTGTTATTTTTGTTCAATTAGGTCCCAATTTTTGTTAATATTAACCAATTTTGTCCCTATCGAAGATGTGACCAAATTTAATTTTTATATCAAAGTTATAATGATGTGAATTTTAATATATTATATAAAAATATTTAATAAAAAATGTGAATTTTAATATAAAAATTAAATTTGGTTTTAATTTGGAGAGGGACCAAATTGGTTAATGTTAACAAAAATTGGGACCTAATTGAACAAAAATAACAAATATAGGGACCAAATTGAATTTAGAACATTGACTTTAACACGTGGCACACTACTGAATTGACACGTGGACATTTAAAAAAATTTAAAAAAAAAATAAAAAAAACCACGAAGTGACACGTGGCACACTCCTAGGTTGACACGTGTACATTTAAAAAAAATTAAAAAAAAAGTAAAAAAAAATTCAAAAAAACCACGAAGTGACACATGGCAGTCACTGTTCATGGCCGTTAATGTTTTAAACGGTGTTAGCAAAAAAGGACCCAATTGAACAAAATTGACAAAAATTGGGACCAATTTGAACACAAAACCAAAATTAGGACTTATTTGAAAAAACTTGACGAAAATTGGGACGAAAAATGTATTTTAACCTTTTATTCATTGTATATTTTTCTTTGACATGAGAATGTTTAACTTCTTTACTAGCATAAACCTTTCATATACTAGTTAATATGAATAATTTATCTTCTTTACTCTATTATTATTAATTTTTATTTCATTTAAATAACTCTTTTGTTTTGCTAAAATAATTTTCGTTATTTCTCATCCATTGACTATATTGATATTTGAAAAATTTTCTTAAATCCCTAAAATATTTTTCATCTTATTATAAATGTTAGAGTTGGTTTAAAAATAACAATTTTATAAATTTAAATATAAAATTTTAAAACAATTTTGTAAAATGTTAAAATAAATATATTTAATTTTTTTTTAAAAATGGATTGAAATGTAATAAAAATAACAAATATATGGACCAAATTAAGATTTAGACAATGATTTGACACATGTCACCTTACTGACTTGACACGTGACACAATATTGACATGACACATGGCATGAATAATTTTCAAAAAAAACTAAGAAAATTAAAAAAAATAAAAAAATTCAAAAAAATAAGGAGCTGACACGTGACACATCCTTAACACCGTTAACACCATACTAACGGAATGAACCTAATTGTTACACATTTTCAAAAATATGGACCTAATTGAGACTAAAAAAAATCTTAGGACATATTTGAAATTTTTGAACAAAAACATGGACCAGTGGAGTATTTTAACCTAGTTAATATAATCATTTATAATAAATTTTTTATTATAAAATCCTTAGTTCTTAAAGAAAAAATAAATGTAACGCAAGCTACTATACAACTTGCCTCTCCTCTCCTAAAACCTATTTGTACCGTAGAAAAAAAAATTCATTTTAATTAATAGTAGAATTTGACAACTTTGACGTAATCCAACAAAATGTTTATAATGTTGTTCTTCTTCTTTATGTTAAAACTATACCTGTCTAATTATCTTAACCACGAGGGGATTTGAATTGATTAACAAGCTTTTATCTGGTTTAAGATGAATCTTGAAGAAATCTTTAGGTTTTAAAGCTCAATTAATCAATTTCGTAGTTCTGGGTTAATGGACTGTTTTAACTCAATCAAAAAAGGTTGTGAGAGAAGAGAAAGAAGCAATATACACCAATTTATACTGGTTCGATTCAAGATGAATCTACATCGAGTCTTCTTCTAAGTAACTTACTTAGGAGGATTCCACTAAACAGATAGGATCCAAGAATTACAAACACACCTATATAATTCTAGACCCTAAACCAAGAACTTGATTTACCAATCAAGAACTCCCCCTAGGAGCAATGCATCCACGCAATTGCACCTAGGCTTACACTTCACACACTGAAGCACTGTAATCATAAATACAATAAACAGAATCAAGAAACGAATGCACCTATGTTGTGCAGATTTGACAATATGCTCCTTGATTCAAGCAAGACCCATCATGGTAGAATCAACTATCAATCTTCTTGGATCGGCACTTGAATGATCTTCCAGAATTTTCAATATCTCTGTGACTCTCAGAAGGCTCTCTCTCAGAAGGAAAACTGCGTGATTCGTCAATTTTCTCCAGACCCAAAACAGATTTTAAAATCAGCTTTTATACAGAGTTTTCTGCTGTCATTAATTGATTAGCAATTTTCCTAATCGATTATCGTGAGCATATTTTCACTTACTTAGTGCCATACTCACAGCTAATCCATTAGTTAAACAACTAGCCATTCATGTTTGCACCAGCAAGAGTGTAATGGTCTAATGCAGCACAAAGCAGGCCTAACATACAACTGATAAAGATAAACTACTAGCCTAATACATGACCTAACTAGACCAAGTCTATGTTCTGCTCTAATCCAGCAGACATCATCAAAACCATGCTTCATTCATAGGTGAATTAACTCCCCCTACCAACACTTTATATTTGTTTTTTACCCTTGATTTGTATTTTTAGTGTTTATTCATAACAACTATTTTTTAGAGCAATCATTTGTGTTATTTATAGTATAATAATTAGTTGGACCTTGTGCTTGAAAGTTCCTTTTAAAAGGGGAAAAACAATCATCTTTTCAAAAGTTTCTATAAAAGATGCATAAAAAATCCAATTCATCTATCTTCTTATGTAGTGACTTTGAAAAAAATAGACTTCAAGAAGACAAACATGTTTTTAAAAACTTGAAGGATGAAAATGAAATCCGCTACAAAAATTTAAAACATATTTTCTTTTAAATAAATCACAATCTACACATTTTGGCTTAAATAAGAACAAATTACGTTGCTATCGTTTTTTGTTTGGGAACATTACACTTGCATCCTTTACATTTTTTATTTTATTTTTTCTAAAACACTAAAATCCATAATTTTTGTGACACTTGCAGCTCTGTTTTACGAGAGGACAATTTTTGTAAACATAATACACATAATGTCCCAATCTTATCCTCAAGTGACGCACTACTAGCTAGATCTGAAAGAGTTATATATAAATTAATTAAAAAAAAGAATACTTCAAAATATTCTATCTATACATTTTCTATGTTTAGAATTTTATATAAATAATTAAATATAAAAATGTTTTAAAGAATTTTTATGTATAAATTTTTTATGTTTAGAGTTTTTTAGTTTTTTGAAAGAATTTTGTTATGTGCTTTTGTATGAGTTGGTTTGATTTCTATATTTTTTTTGTTATTGTTATTATTTTAATAAAAAATTTCATAATAAATAATTGATATGTTTTAAAATATCCACTTAACTGAGATGTTATAATATATTGATGTTTTAATGAGTTTAATAAAAAAAAATTCAACAATTCTAATTTTATATTCGTCCAAAGTTATCCTCACAATATGTCATCGTTGCAAGACAATAATAATTCATGCTGCAGTTGAATGTTCGGAAAAGAGCTGCAAATCTAATTTTATTAAAAATTATAAATTTATGACTAAAATACAACAAAAATGGGTATATATTAAATTTTAGAATTAAATACTTATAAGTTTCAATTAATACTAAAATATTATCCAAAGAAGTGCGTTGAAAGGCATTACTAATATTTTTATCCCTATGTTTCCTTCGTTTCTAATGCTGGAGTTCTTTTTTAACTATTTTTCCTTTTTTTTACATGAATACTAAATAATTACAATTATGCAATCTTAAACTTTTTAAATGGATCACAGGTAAATATGAATATATACATATTTTCCTGGGCGTTGTAGTTGTTTTAAATTATGAAGAAATATTTAGTTTATTTAGTACTGTTTTTAAAAATTATATAATTATAATTTTCTATATTATTTAATATTAAAGAAAAAATATGTATTCTTATAAATAACATCCATTTTTTATTTAAAATTATTTAATAAATATTTAAATGAGTACAAACTAGATAGACATATATCTACTATGTAAAAGAGTAGATATTTAATAACTGGCTTTAGAGTGTGTTTGGATAAAGTATTTTAATGAAGCAATTCATTTTTTTTTTGAAGAATTTAAATTTCTTTGTAATGAAATGCTTTGTTTGGATAGAGAAATTAAAAAACATTTCAAATGAAAGCATTTTTTTGAAGGATTTCAATTAACTAAATTAATAGAAATTCAAATACCCTCAAAATAGGTGGAATTTGAAATTCTTCTCACTCAACCTCACATTCTAGACGATCCGGACGAGCACGACGACTCGGACGTACCCGACCACCCGGTCGGGCCCGACGACCTGAACGTGCCTGACGACCCGAACATGCCCGACAACCCGGACGGGCTTGACGACACGGACGAGCCCGACGACCCAGACAAGCCCGACAACCTGGACAGGCTCGACGACCCGGACGGGCCCGACGACGCGGACGGGCTCGACGACCCGGACGGGCCCGACGACCTGGACGGTCACGATGACTTGGACGGGCCGGACAATCCGGACATGCTCGATGACCCAGACGGGCCCGATGACCCAAACGGGCTCAATGACCCAGACAGGTCTGACGACCTAAACGGGCCCGACAACCCAGACAACTCTGATGACCCAAACGGGCCCGACGACCCAAACAGGCTCGATGACCTGGACGAGCCTAATCAAGACGGGCCCGACGACCCGGACGGGCCCGATGACCCTATCGATCCCGACGATCAGGACGGACCTGACGATTTGAATGGGCCCGTACGAGTTGTCGGGCCCGTCTAGGTCGTCGGGCCTATATGGGTCGTCGAACATATCCAAGTCGTTGGGCCCATCCGAGTTGTTGGGCCCGTCTGGATGTACGGGCCCGTCCGAGTCGTTGAACTCGTCCGGGTATTCGGCCCGTCCGGATTGTCGGGCCCGTCCAGCTCGTTGGGCCCATCCAGGTCGTCGGGACCATCTTGGTCGTCGGGCCCGTTTGAGTTGTCGGACCTGTCTAGAGCATTGGACCAATGACCTAGACGGGTTGGACCGGGCCATATTGACGAACTTGACGGTACAATCATGCAGTATGGGCCGCCAGGCCTCTAGATCATCGGGCCACCCAGCCTGTCTTGGCTTCCCAGTCGGTCTAGCTCAGGTGGGTCGTCGGGTCTAACCAATCCGGTTGCGTAGTTGGGTCTGCCCGACCCATCTGGGTTGTCGAGCATGTTTCCAAATTTATCATGAACTCAAAACATAATTAAGCGTAAAATAAATATTGTTAAAATTAAATTTTATCTCACAATAAATTCAATTTTTTTTTCCAAACAAGAAATTGAAACGTAAGGTATTTAAATTTCCTTATCCAAACAAGTTATTTAAAAAATGAATGAAATTTAATTACAAGCAATTCAAATACAAAACATTTCAATTTCTAAGCATCGTTGAACTGCTTCATCCAAACACAAGGTTAATAATTACATGTTCTAATTACACTTATATTATTACTATGCTTAAATGTTACCAAAGTATTTTGTTACGTTACATGTCACCATGACGACAAAATCTCCTTCAAAAATTTATTGTATTTAAAAATAATATTTTTTAAATTTAATTAAAAATATAAAATTAATAAAGATAAAAATAAAAAAATAAACATAAACATAAAATTTTAAAATATAAAATATTTAACAATAAAATTATGAAATTTCAAATTAGAAAATTAAAAAATTATAACTTTGTAATTTCTTATTTTGTTAATTTGTGAATTTTTTTCAATTTTTAATTTTATAATATTCTACTTTTGTAATTTTATAATTTCATTCTTCATAATTGTATAGTTATTTATTTTATATTTTTTATATTTTTCTTAATTTTATAATTTATAATTCATAATTTTAATTAAATTTAATAATAGTTTTCGTTTTAATCACGGTGTCTTTTAATAATATTATGTGATAATATTTAAACAAAATAATAATAATACAAGAGTGTAAGATAAATGTCACAGCATATAATTAACATTGTGTATTTATGTAAACTTAATTAAAAAAAATTTAAATTTTGAAGATTTAATTTACCACGAAAATTTAATAGGTTCTTATTAAAAATTTACAAATTAGTCGAGGACTCAAGACACAATTAATTATTTGTTTTAATATCTATTCGATATGATTATATATTCTCTTACAATTGAACTGGTTGTTTAACTATCGATCCAATTTTTTAATATAGAAAATAAAATAAAAATTGTGAAGTTTCTACAGTAAAGAATAAGAAAAAGCCGTTATTTTAAAATAAAATAAAAAAGATTAAACTTGTATATAAAGTCCAGAAATAAATATAAAACATTTTGCTACCAAAATGCTCCTTTAGAGGTTTCCTCAACTGGAATAAGGTGAGTCACCTAAAACTAAATCAAATAGAAATACATTTCTCTTATTCCATATTTCATTTGTTGTTTTCTGGTTGCTTCTTCAAATATTCTTTGAATAAATAAAACAGAAAAACTAAAAGACAAAACATTTTTCACTGTGAAAATAACAAATTGATCCGAAAGAAACTACTACTTCAAGAATAATGTTGTTGTCCAAATATATTAATTATTTCATTTAAAAGTGCCAAAGTAATTTTCTGCAACTTTTTGTTTATTAACGTACCAAAATGAATTAACAAAGCAAATTTTCTTTTTTCTTTTTTTCTTTTCTTTTCACTCAAGTTTTATTTTTGGTAAAAATGTCAAAATAAATTCTAACTCATAAATTAATTCAATTTATAATAAAATTGGGTTGGATTGAGTTAGAAAAAATACAGTGTTTTAATAATATATTTAATAGAGAGTAAGCAAATGAATTTCAATAAATAGAAAGAGATAAGTGAAATTATTTATTTTAAAAGGGATGAAGAAATGAAATGTATATATTTAAAGTAAAATTTGTGAAAATTTGTATGATATAAAATTTGTGAAAATTTTATGATTAAAATTAATATAAAATAAATTGTATCATATTGACTCACTTTAACATCCATACTTTTTCATTCATGATTTAAAATAGAAAAAGAAAAAACAAAATGATCAAATTGTATATTAAATGAATTAATCGCCCATAAAGCCAAGCATATAATTGATTAAACCCGTTGGCTGAAGCTATACCTTATTTATTTATATAATAATAAAGTCTCATTCAATGGATAATCAAATTTTCATAAAACTATAAGCTGTTTCACCTTATCTTCATTAATGTCACTAATATTTATGGAAATGAGTTATTAATGCGTAATTATGTATAGGATGCGTGTGCGTAAATTAAGGGATTAACTATAATTGTCACACCGTAGTTATGCAGAATTTTCTAACAATTTTATAACGATTATAAACATTTGAATTTTGTAATTGTTATATATTTTTTTTAAATTATATATTGAGTTTATATAAAATTTAATACAAAATTTAAATAAGTTTAATTTGGTTAAAAATATCTATTATTATAAAAATATTATTATAATATTTATATAAAAATTAAATTTGGTCTCAATTGGATGAAATTATTTTAGTTTATAAAGAAATTAAGACTAAATTGAGACAAAATAATAAATAAAGAGACAAAATTGAGATTTTTCACCCACACAATATACATATGACAAAATCATAATTTGACATGTGACAATTTTTTGTAATTAAAAAAATTTTTAAAAAATCAAAAGAATTACAAGCTGACTTGTGACAATGATACGTGTCAATTATTTAAAAAAGAAAATTGAAAATTACAAAAAAAATAAATAGAAAAAAATCATCCGCTAACACATAACACACAAAGTTAATGTCCCAATGATACCTAACAGAAAGGACAAAATTGAAACAAATTTTCAAAAATAGGACCCAATTAAAACGACTTAAAAGTTGAGGACCCGATTGATATTTGTGAACGAGACAAAAAAAACGTGATTAAAACTAAAATTTATAACTTTGGTTTCTATTTTTTTAATTTTAATTTTTGAACTTCTTTATATAATTTATGTCTTGAATTTTTAACTATATATAACCTTTTCAATTTTAGATTTAACCATTCATAATATTTGCTATTTTTATCATGACGTAGTGAGATTAAAAACAAAAATGATGCTCGTAACTTTTAGTAAAAAAATCGAGAAGGGTAACAGGGGCAAGATACTTGTTACTAAATATAATTTAACTCTGATTTAATATTATTTGAGAATCAAACATTAAACCTAAATTAAATTTACTAAATACAGGAATTAAATTACAATTAAAAAATTAAAGAAATTCTGACATAGTTACTTTCTTTCATGTACCCTAAACAAGAAAATGTTCATACTCCATAACAGGCTCTCTTTTTTTTTTTGGGGTCAAATATAAACCGGAACCGAGACTTGGTAGAGCATGGTTTATGGGCCTTATTCTAAAGTTCACACTAGTGTTTTTTTTTTCTTTCAAAACTATCTTTCATAGATAATTGAATATTAAAATAAAAGTGATTGATTCTAAAAATGTAAGGACTTAAGTAATTGAAACTAATGAACTAAATTCGCTTATTTCGTAATTTAAAGGGATAAAAAGTATAACTGATTCAAATTATTTATCAGTTTTTGGCATGTACAAAAAGAATTTATTTACATTTTATTGTTTACTCGTAGTTTGCATAGAAGAGAGTAAATAATTTCACCAAAGTCCGGGGTTTTTAATGTGTTTTTTTCTCTGAAAAATATACAGTTTTTTGCTTTTAGTCTTAATCCAAACAAAATTATTTTAAACTTTTAAAAATCCCGTAGGGTTTGAGTAATTTGTACGATGCTGAAAAATCCTTACATTAATAATATGGATATTATTTTTCTTAAAGGCAAAAGTATCAACTTCTACCATGATGAAAACTGCTACAAAGATTCCCTTCCTTGAGATTTGATTTTTCAAAATCCATAATATCAAATATTCAATAATATTAAAAAAAAAAAATTGAACTCAAAACCTCTTTCATCCTTATTTTAAATATTTTCTGCCTCATCTTATTCTAACAAATCGATTGAAAATAATTATAAGAAGCTGAAACATGATGGTTTCAAGATTTGTATTACATTTCATGGGATAGAATTAAGTGGCTAGCTCATAGGAATCAAAATCATACTAAATTACAAATTATAAATCATCCATGCTACAATTGAAGAAGCAAAAAAAAAAAAGTTTGAATAATCTTGGATCCTTTTATAAAGCATCTTTGATTTAATGTATGAACTCCAATATTGCATAGTAGGCAACTAAGATAGGAAGTGAAACAATCATGCCAAAGATCACCCTGTTAATCACAAAGGATAAAACGTTATCATATCATAAACCCTTCAAAAATTAAGTACATATTTTTAAATTGTTGACCAAAATTATGATAATATTCTATCTTATAAATTTTATATTAACTAGAGATAAAATTTGTTTTATAAGTCAATTTGTAAAAGTCCATTTCATAACACTATTTTATATATTCTAAATTGACGACATAAAATTTTTCAACCATTCATGTATGAAAAAAATTGAAACTTACGCAGTGCTGAGAATCTCTGGATGCAATCCATACTCTTTAGCAAAAATGAAGGATGTGATGGATTGTGGCACAGCAGCCTGCACCAGATATATATAGAGAATGAAATAATTAAATTAATTTGTTTTTTTCTTTTGTTTAAAATCACATCTATATATCCTCTACAAAAGGTAATTAATTCTCTTTGAACGAAGAGAAAATAAAATAATCGAATATGCGAACATACTTTTAACAAGTAATTAATTCTGTTTACACGTAACCCACAAAACAAAATATGTTGTGTCCTACACTTCCTCCATATTCCCTTGTCACCACCACCTCTTTTTCATGCATATAAAAAAATATTACTCAACATTCACTCATGTTTCAACAATCTTTTGGTGGTCTCAGTCACAAATCAATAACTAAACTAATACATAAAATTGCACGAATTTGGCAATGAAAACATTGTACGTGTTGTCGGTTTTATCAGAAAACATATATCAGTACAACATTAATTATGTCAGTTTTTTTTTATCAGAAAACATATACCAGATATCAGTAGAAAGTTTTATTCACATTTGAATTTCCTAACAAATTGTTGATCGAATGAATGTGAAAACCACTGATTCATATGTTATGTATGTATATGCATTACCTGAATGATGGCAACTCTGAAGACGTCACCGTGCAATCCTACAGCGATGGCACCGATAGCCATGGCTGCAGGGCCCGCAATGAACTTCAACACCAAACCAAATACAGTCAGACTTGGTCCACAACCAATCAACTTATCCTGAAGTGCCATGAAAATACCTGCATCTCCAACTAGTTTAAGTTAATTACCTTCACCAAAGTTTAATTTGTTAGGATCCAACGCATACCACATTACCAAAAGCTATATCTTTTAGTTAGGGTGCAACTCATTTTACTTAAAAATATATCAGTTCAAGCATCACGATTTGATTGTGACTCGATCCACGTGGACTCTATCACGAGACAATTTATCCTACCAGGTACGTAATTAATTAACCTAAAACTAAGGAAACTAAAGAACATAGATGTGATTAACTCACTCACCCATACTAAACATGGCAGTTCCCGTCCCTGCCTTTGACATGATCTGTATAGACCCTTCTAACATACTCGGCATCTCCAAATTCCACCTGTTAGATATGAAGGCCCAGGAAATGCCAATCACACAACCGTAGGAGTTAGGGTTCATGACAAGTTTGAGCCACACAACTTTCATCAACTTGCAAAACGGAATACTGCTAACACTTTCTTCTATCGCCAACTCCTCTTTAACATCAATGGCTACACCATTTTCTCTTCCACCACCTTCACCTTCACCTGTCAAATCATCAACAATCATTGATTTTTTTGATCTAGGTTTAAAGCTGCTGGTGGTGGTAGTGGTGGTGGTGGTGCCTTCGATTCCTGTTCTCCGAACCTCCAACACAAAGAGAAGCAAAGTGAGCCATATGATGGCCTGCACCACCGAGGACTGAACCACAAGGTCCTCACCAAGGGCTCCGTACATGGGCTTCACCATCGGAACCCCAACGACAAGAGCGTTGGTGAGAGTGCACAAAGAGAAGCTGGTTATGGACCAGCAGAAACTCCCCTTGGTGGTGCACCTGGCCCATAGGGCTAGCACCACGATGATGATGAACTTTGATATGGTGTCTGCAGCTATGAACGAAAAGTTCATTTTGAAAGGGTCGATGTGTGCAGTGAACTCAAATGTAAAGAGTGGCAAAGTGAAGTAACATACTAGCTTGTTTATTGCATCACATTGCTCCCTACTGAAGATCTTCCACCACTTCACTGAACCATACCCTAACACCAGAGCCACGTACAGTGGCACCACTGCTACTATCACTTTGTACACATCTTCCCACCCTATCATTCTCTTTTTCTCAAAACCTCGACTTTCTCAACAAAACTATGAATATTTTCGACAACTTGGTTTTTCTGTTTTTGGTTTCAGTGTAACCAAACTGCATTTTGAGTCAAACAGTTACCGATTTGGAGTATTTATATGCGTACACTTACGACAAAGGACAGAATTATGTGAATAAACAAATCGGTAATGTTATTCTTAGAGTGAAGTCATTTAAATATAAATCTTGATATTCAAGTGTAAAGTAGACATACAAATCATCAACTTTATTCCAGTGACATCATTTGGTTGTGTTCTGTTTCTATTATTTTATGTTGATCAACAATTTATGAAGGTGAGTTGTTATGCAACACCGAGCTTTTGTGGCTTAGAAATGGAGTTCAGAATGATGTGGAGGTTGAACTGTACCGTTTCTAATACTCAATAAGTGAGATTCTAGAGCACTAGTTAGCCTTTTTGTTTTTTTGTTTTTTTTCATCTATGCACACGTATAAATATTATTCGAATGAGTTTACCGTGAATCAATCCTATAAAATTGATTTTATTTAGCTTTTATTCCTAAACATTTGTGTTTTTTTTTTTCGAATACATTCCTTCATATTTAACGTTTTTAGACATCATTGATGTGCATTTCAACATAATTTAGAACAACAAAACGGCGTGTAAAGTCTAAATATTGTCTTTAACATTTTACATTATAAGACTACAATAAAAAAAATTACTATCGAATAAAAATCGTGGATAATCACTAAAGTATGTTAGTATTGTCAACGATTTACCTATGGACCTATTATCAATGAATGTTTTTGTTAATAATTAAAATTTTAAAAATTTTCGATAAAATCTGTTAATAATATTTATTTTATTGATAAACTATTTTCATAAAAATAAATTACTAGCTAGTAATTTAAATATATAAGAACATGAATGTACTTTTAACATTAAATCTTACACTCTCAAGATTACATATCACCATAGAATATGAATATATATTAATTCAATTTAATAAAAATAATTTATAAAATGAATATTATTCCCATTTATATATTTTTATGGATTTTATCTCTGACTATCATAAGATGGAGTTTTACTTTCAAAAACTTTATTACAGTAGAATACCTCACTACAAGAAAATGTCTTATTAGTAACAAATTTTAGTGACTAAAAGTTGTTAGTCACTATAGTGACCAATTTAGATATCAATTTACAAAATTAAAATTTATTGGTTAGTAAAATAGTCACTAATATAAATAAAAAATTATAATTGGTCATTAAATTTGTCACTAATTAATTAGAGACCAATTTAGTAACTAAGTTATTTTGATAGCCAAAAATTTGGTAGCTAATTTTTAGTGACCAGTTTTCTTTGGTAGCCAAAACTATGATAACTAATTTTAAAAACCAATTTAGTGACCAATTATAATTTTTTATTCATAATAGTAACTATTTTAGTAACCAATAATTTTTTTACTTTGTACTCGTATCTAAACTAGTAATTATAGTAACTAACAATTTTTTATTACTAAAATTGGTTATTAATGAAATATTTTCTTATAGTATTTTTTTAAATGAATTTTGGTATAATTCATTATTAAAGATGAAATCAGATTATAATATAAAAATGGGTTTTTCAAATTTATCTCGTAAATTCATTGTGAGATTGAATTAGATAGAAATTTATTTATTGGGACTTGAGAAAAAATGTACTTCTTCCTCGAGGAACACCAATTGTATTTATAGAATTTCTGAATCCCGAAATTCATGTGACAAAATTGGTAATATAATATTAAATAATATTAATAAAATATTGATATATTTCAATTATATAATAATAATAATATAAAAAAAAGTGACAATATATACCAAATATTAGGCAAATATTTCATATTAAAGAATATTATAACGTAATAAAACTATTAAGATTTCTCATAGTTACTATTAATATATTCATATTTATCTCAAAATAGATGTATCTCAGAATAGCTTCTAATAATTGAAGTTTAATGGAACTTATTAAATCACATTGCTGAACACTTGCTAAAAAGAGCTGATCGGATAATATAACGAAGGTGTCATTTTCTTATGATTGGAATATAAGACAAGCTTAAGCTTAATTGAATGATTCAAAACATACTTATAAGATGTTTCTAGTTAAGCTCTGACACTTGAGTTTTTCTGAATTGAAGGTGCATTTGAATTGGAATAACGATTTTAAAAGCATGGATTTGGAGTATACGTGGTGTAAGAATTGGATTCCATGCATATATATATATATATATATATATATATATATATATATATATATATATATAT
>Ga0209589_1007402_pt1 | contig 17667 bp, 12 predicted proteins | sample CowpeawhiteBW_FD_187525 | JGI IMG/M metagenome (GOLD analysis project Ga0209589, IMG submission 187525) | Root nodule microbial communities of legume samples collected from California USA - Cow pea white BW (SPAdes) (version 2) | ecosystem: Host-associated > Plants > Roots > Nodule | place: USA...
TAGAGTTTGTTTTGGAAAAAAAAAAAAAGAAACTCATTCTAGAAAATCATTTGGAAGCTACCATTTATTTTGTGAAAAAATTATTTCAAAAATATGTTTTGAAAGTTATTTCACGGATGCTGAAAAACTTGTTTCAGGAAGTTCTATCCAGAAAGCTCGTTCTTGTTTCATAGACCCTCTTTCAAAAATCCTGTATGAAAATTTCAAAAAAATATTTTTGAAACATTTTTGGAAAAAAATAATCCAAAAATCACTTTTATGAAAAGTAAAATGATTATTTTAAAAATGATAAGAGTACATTTAGAAATTATGGGGTACAGTAAAAAAAAAGAAAAACTCTTGTTAATCATCAATAATCAAAAAATGTCCTCAATTCAGATGGGGACACTTCTCCATGCATCTTCAAGGCTTCTTCTGCACCCCCAAAATTTACTATTATACCCTTCATTAATATACAGGTGAAAAGTGGGTAAGTGGGTAAAACGCAATAAATTTCATTTACTCCGTGTCAACTCCTCTGCACCCTGTTCATACTATTTCTTCTCTCGTTTCTTCTCCGTCTCATTACCTCATTACTGTGCATTCATTAAAATTTGAAATATTTGTGAAACGGAATACGAATTCCGTTTCAGACAAATGTGAAACGGATTCTGTAATCCGTTTTACAAAATTTTCATTTTTTTTTTGTGAAACGGATTACAGAATCCGTTTCACATTTTTCTAAAATGGAATTCGTAATCCGTTTCACGAAAAATTTTAAATATTTGTGAAACGAAATACGAATTCCATTTCATAAAAATGTGATGATTCTGTAATCCGTTTCATAAAAAAAAATTCCTTTTTTTGAAACCAAAGATGCTCTCAACCTGAATATTATATGTGACAACCAATTTTGAATAGCTAAAAACACCGTTGTTTCAGAATAATTTTGTCAACTTGTACGACTTGCATGTTAGAAGGCACCGTTTCTAATTAATTAAGAAATATCTTTTGTTTGTTGAGATTATTAATTAAAAGTTAACGGGGAGAGAATGTACACTCCTTTTCCTCCTTGTTCATATTTCCTTCATCCTCACCTACAAACAAAAAAAATCCCTTCAAAGATGATGAACCCAAACACCCAATTTTTTATCCTAAAAACCCTCTATTTTCGCATCACCAATTCCTACATCATCATCTTCTACCTCCTTGCCCAAATCACTTCCTCTCAAGTCGACCCTAAATTCACTGCATGTGCACCCAAAACCTACCCCAACAACAACCAATCTATAAGTTTTCCCTTATACATCCAAGGAACGCAACAACCTTACTGTGGGAGCCCTGGTTTTGAAATCTCGTGTGTCGCAGATGGCTCCCCTACCCTCAATCTCTCTCACACCCAATACCTCATTCGTTTCGGTGAAAAAGCAAAAAAAACACCAAAACGGATTCCAGGTTCCGTTTCAACCTCCTCCGAGACGGATTCCAGAATCCGTTGCAGTGAAAAAGAAAAAGAAACGGATTTTGTATTCCGTTTCAGCTTTCTGCGAAACGGATTTCACAATCCGTTTCGGTAAAGAAAAAAAAAGTCAAAACGGAGAAGAGCGAAAGATGGGGCTTACGGAGTTGTGCAAAAAAAAGCAAAAAGGAGAAAAGGAGCCTGCAGAAGCTCTGTGGGAGAATGAGAGAAGAACAGAATATGGGAGAAGAAGGATGAAGAGTGTGTGGAGGCGGTGTGGGTGGGAGAAGAGACACGCAGTACAACACCTAGGTCAAAGATTCTTCTGGGAGTGCATGGAATCTGATTCTTAGTGCTTTATTGGGGTGCAGGGTAAGGGTATATGGTTTTAGGATGCAGATGCGGTAAAAGAGATAATAACTCTTAATTTTTACCATAAACAAATATGAAAAAAAAATTGATTTTGAAGTTACAGAAGAGATTATTGGAAGTGTAGGGAGAGATTATTGGAAGTGTAGGGAGAAGCCCCCTTCATATCCTAGGAATGCAAGTGCAAATGGGCTATTGAATAAGCCCACAATTTGCAAGGAATTTTGCTTTTTTTTTTTAATTTCCATTTCAAACGAACGAAAACTTATTTTAATTGATATTAATGAAATTAAATAGTATTAACTTAATTTCTAAACGTAATGTTAGTTATTTTCGTTCGTATTTTATTGTCCTGTGATGAATTTTTTTTTTCTAATCTTAGAAGTTAAAAAAATGTGCTTCACATCTTCTCCTCATTCTCAAACCCTAAAAAAAAACGGAACTTTCACACTAATGAATGAATTCTACCTTTACTTTAACCTAAAGCAATTAAAAGAGACAAAAAAGAGAAATTTCCACACTCTGCTCAATCTTCCGCTGTTTGAGAAAGAGCTTTTGCAATTTTGTGGAACACGAGATATTGTAATTCGTCAAATAATAATTAAATTAATGATTAAAGAAAAAAAGTAACTTTTTTATATATATAATGATTAGTGCTAATATGTTAACGTTTTCGTAAAAAATAATTACCTTTACGATTTATCCCTTCCTTTTCTTTTACAAGTAACTTTGCTAAATTGGCATAGAAGAAGAATAACGTAGACCCTTTTGTTTGTTTTTTTCTGAAATATTTTAATTTTAAGCATAAATCTAATATAAAAAAAATTATAAATTTAGTGATGATGTAGTAAAGAATAAAATGGAAAGTGGAAATAGAAAAATAAAAACTAGTTTGACTTTGCATTTCACAAAAGGAACAATAAATGTACATTAAAATTGAAAAACATTGGCACAAATCTTTATAATATATTAATTTGTTTGTTCTTTATTGTTGTGTCTTCTTCTCACACATTTCTTCACAAGCTGTTTGAAACCTATCTTTGGGCTCTTTGGGCTTTTACTCATTGCACTCCTCTTTGTTAACCACTCTTCCTCCACCTGCAAACAAAGCTTTCACACAACACTTTAAACCCTATAATTAGGTTACAACTATAATAATCTGCTACATCTTCATCATTATTACACCCAGATCAGACGGTGGAGATACCTTCAGCAGTCGATCCTCCACCAGATTCAGCCTCTCTATCACCGTTCCTTTCGCTTCCGTCTCCATCATCACGCTCTCCATCGGACGGCACTGCTTCTCCAAGCTCCTCGGGGAGAAATCGACGGACGACACGCGTCCATCACTTCCGCTTGTTGGTGTGGATGCACACGAGCTCTTTGGTGATCGATTGCACCCTCTAATTTCCTCCAATTGCCTCAACTGAAAGTGTTTTTCTTTTCTTTTATTTTTAGAACATAAAAAAATTTTCCTTTAAAAAACCTCTTAAAAATTTTACTCCGATACAAAAATCTTACAAAAAACATAATTTATTTTTATTAAATCATGATTACTACTCTAATAATAATCTAAAATCATGTTTAAAATAGTAGAAAAAGGTAATTGATAATACAATTAAAATATGAAGAACTTAAATTACAACGATTTAAAAATATTGGTTATAGTTTTCAAAGAAAAATTGTATAACCTAATTAATTAATTAATTAAACTATATTAAGCTAAATAAGCAAAATAAATTCACTAGAAACTTACCAAATTATCCAAACGATCAATCCTTGAGAGAATTGGTTCCTGAATTGTGGAAGCCATTTTCGTGTTCTTCCCTTCAAATTTATGAATGTCTTCTTCTTCTTCAAGTTATAACCTTTTTTTTTTTTCAGTTTCAATTTTCATGGTTCTTTCATTCATATAAATAAGGAAGAAGGAAGAGTGAAAATATGCGATCATGATTCTGTGGTGCCACGCGTTCAGCTCTTACTGTGGACTGCCACCTCCTACTCGCATCTTCTGCCACGTGTAAAGATGACGTGTTACCGTTTAAGACGGTTTTCATGATCAGAATTACACTGTATCCATTGGCTTAACATCACGCACTCCAAGGACACGTGGAAGACGCGCATGTCATGCATGAAATCACAAAGGACACGTGTCCATTCACGTGAAGATGTTCCTCTGCCTCGTGATCAATGCTTCTCGAAGATCGCATATATCTATCCGTTTATCCATTCAGAGCTTAATTTGTTTTATCTATTCTAAAGAAAACATCAATATTTTATTTATTACGATTAAATATGATCTTCGAGTAAAAATTAAAATTTGTTTTTTTCTAAAATTTTAATTAATTTAATTTTTTAATTTTGTAAATATATGGATTTAATATTTTTAACTAAATTTTATTAAATTTATTTAATATTTTAAATATATTTTATTGTAATATTTTAATTTATTTATATAATTTGACACATATTTATTTTAATATTAATTTAAAAACGTGATATCAAATAAATTTTATAAAAATAATTTAAAAGATTAAATTGATACATATAGAAAACTAAATTAATTTAAAATTTTGAAAATAAAAACTAATTTTAATTTTCACTAAGTTTGAAAATCAAAATTATATTTAACCTTATAAAAAACTATTCTTTTAAGGTTTATTATTCACTTTTTTTTATACTTTTTCGGATTCATCTATATCTTATTCACTTATTCAACTGATTTTCATTTTTTAAATTAAAATTAAAATTTTACTGAATCATATATTTATTTGGTAATATTTTGTAGCTTATTATCTTTTAAATTTAAACTAAATTTTTTATTAAACACTATTTATATTTTGATTATTGTTTGTTTTGTTTCGTATTTTTATTCAGATTTTTTTCTTTTATAATTTACCTACTTGTATTATTTTAAAAATTTTAACCTATATTTACATTTCTATTTTATGTGCTTATAATTTTGTAACTAAAACAATTAAATATTTTCTGATAATTTTATGAATTATTCATTATTTTCAAATATCTTTAATAACTCATTTTATTGTTTATAAATCAAATTAACTGAAATTAAAATTAAAATTTTACTGAATCATATATTTATTTGGTAATATTTTGTAGCTTATTATCTTTTAAATTTAAACTAAATTTTTTATTAAACACTATTTATATTTTGATTATTGTTTGTTTTGTTTCGTATTTTTATTCAGATTTTTTTCTTTTATAATTTACCTACTTGTATTATTTTAAAAATTTTAACCTATATTTACATTTCTATTTTATGTGCTTATAATTTTGTAACTAAAACAATTAAATATTTTCTGGTAATTTTATGAATTATTCATTATTTTCAAATATCTTTAATAACTCATTTTATTGTTTATAAATCAAATTAACTGAAATTAAACAATTACAATAACAAAAATATTTTAACAATAAGTACACTGTTACATTATGTCTGTATTTACATTAGTATATATATTATAAGAATTATCAGAATTATTAGAATAGCCAAGTAGTGAGTTTCTGATCACAAAAACACTGATTGAGAAAGATGTGTATACAGACAAAACTGGAAGGCACGTTTGAGAAACAAAACAATGCCACAAAGTTGAAGATCTAATACTATGCTGTTTTCTTATGTATCTTCTTCTATGAACTGCACATAACATAAAAGACAGAACAAACATAAATGGTTACTACAAACAATAGCTATAATTACAAAACCCAGAACACAACACAGAGACATACTAGTCTTTTTTGGTCTAGCAGTTAATACCACACTCTTCAACATCAGGGCCAGTGACCCTTGTGGTGAAAGGATCAATTCTGACCCACAACAGAGAGAAAATGGATGCAAGAAGAATGGACCACACCACCACAATGGTTGGTGTTCTGTTCTGGCGCCCCATGAGACCTTTGAGGAAAGGGTAGAGATGGATGATGACCCAGAATGCAAAGAAAAGCTTCCCAAAGAGGGGTCCCCAAGATTGGTACCCACTGTTGATGGCGTAGGAGATACCAGCAACAACTCCTACCATGTTTATTATGAGAAGGGTTGTGGGAGGGATCAGAAGGGTGGTCCATTTGAACAAGTAGAGCTCAGCAAAATCTCCATCTTCATCTGAGGCCTTGGAGGTCACAGTGAAGTTGGTGTCAATTCCGGCAAGCACTTTCAGAAGGCCCTGGAAGACGGCGAAGAGATGCGCCGACACGCCGCCGATCACCCAGAACTGTTCGTTCCTCCACCACTCGTCGATTCCTACGCCGCTCCACCGCATCTCCAGGATTCCGGTGGCAAAGATGGAAAGAAAGAGAGAGATGAACCATATGCTTGCAAGGTTACTGATCTGCAAGCACAGCAATAAGTTGACTTAGAGTATTACAATGGTGCATGATGGTGTGCTTTGCCAAATGCATTTTGAGTCCAAACTTTCTACTGAGTTTTTTAGTTGTCCTCTATTGACTATCAAGAATACATTGATGTTGGTATTTAAGAATCTTTCTAACATATCGGTGTATTTTGAAAGTTCAACAGAGGTACAGAAAAACCTAGCAGAGAATTCAAATCCAAAAACATGCATGTTCCATTTCAGATGAAGTAACCAAAACAATGATAAATCATCAAGAGTCAAATGTGAAACCATCTATGGATGTTCTTCATCATTAATTTGGCTAATCATTCTCAAAGTCCTAAATGGAAGTGTGTCAACACATCCTAAATTGTCTTGTCATTCTTCCATGAACCACAAAACATCATTATTTTTGTGTACAACATCATGGTTTATTCATCACACACGACAAATGATTTGTTCAATTCTAAGTTGTATGAAGAAATTACAAACCTGAGGAATGATGAACTTGTTGGTGAGGAGACAGACAGCAGGCAAGATACAATAAATGAGAAGGGGAATGGCTGTGACTGGATAGATTGTGGTGTTCACATAAGCAAACCTTTCAAGCCACTTTAGCCTTCCACCATAACCATACCAGATGGGACAATGTCTGCTGAAGAGAATTTCCACAGAACCTAAAGCCCATCGAAGCACTTGGTTTAGACGGTCGGAAAGATTGATGGGAGCCGAACCTTTAAATGCCGGCCGCTTAGGCATGCAGTAGATTGACCGCCAACCACGGGCATGCATCTTGAATCCGGTGAGAATATCTTCTGTGACAGAACCATAGATCCATCCTATCTGTGGAACAGAACACAAACAGTGAATGATCTTTCAAGATAACTATATGTTTAACCCTAGTTTATAGTTCATTTGTTAGAAATAGTGTGCTAAGTTGATAAGATCAGAGTGCAACTTAGGAACAAAAAAAAGTTGAAAATCAGAGAACATTGAGACCAACCTCCGATCCCCATTCTGATTTATCCTCATAACCACAGCTGATAACATGAATAGCCTCCTTAAGCAGAGTTTCTGGAGTAGCAGACTGAGGAACACCACCATTCTCCATAAGAGTGGAGGCTACAAAAACTGCAGACTGACCAAACCTTTTCTCAAGGCTCATTTGTGACATAAGTAGTGATTTCTCATCATCAAATCCAGTACCTGAAAACATGAGTCAGAAGTAAAGGTCTGATTAATAGGAAGAGTTGTTTTAAAAGAGTATGAAAATTGCACACATTTCATGAAGTAAATGCAACTTCAAGAGTTTCTACCTTCTACTCCTTCTTCTATATCCTCTAGACTGAAAATAGGTACAGTTGGGTCAACATTCTTGCTAGATTTTTTCTTGTCTGATCCTTTCTTACTAGATTTTGAACTCTTCTTCCGATTTCCACCACAAAGTGATGATAACAACCCAGGCTTTTTATGCTTGGGTTTAAGAGGAGGTTCATAACCATACAAAGCTGTCCTATTGAAGACACATCCAGTACCAACATAAACAGGACCCTGAATGCCATCCAAGCCTCTCAAGTTTATCTGTTCCGGAACAAAAAAGTATAACAAAGAGATTAAATCTCATATAGTCCACGAGAATAAAAAAAAAAGTAGCAGAAATCAACACAAATCAGATGAACATGGCATGAGGTACTTACATCAAAGAACACTGTATTACGATTGGCATAACGATCGTTTCTATCAATACCATCAAACCTCTGTGGAAACTGGACATAGCATACATGTTTACCGAGGTTGGGATCCATCATAAAGCACATAGCTTCCCTCAAGGCCTTGCTGTTGTTTATGTAGTGATCACAATCAAGATTCAATAAGAAAGGTCCATTGGTAAGAACTGCAGATACTCTTACCTGCAAGTTATACAAATCACCACCAGTGAGATGACTATTTATATATGTAGAAAAGTTATCTTTCACATTTTATACTGTAAAATGGTGCTCACAAGTGCATTCATGGCACCAGCTTTCTTGTGATGCTGGAAACCTGGGCGCTTTTCACGAGACACATAGACTAAACGGGGAAGTTCATTGCCCTCAGTGTCAAGTCCTCCACTTTGGCCCAAGAAAACCTGCAGATATAAAATGTAATATTGTCTTAGTGAATGACATGCTAGCAATTATGCAACACTCCAACCAAAACTTAACAACATCTTCACAGTGTAAGACTTGCTCAAATGTAATTAGTAATAGAAATTTAGAAAATTACATGTGTATTAAGTAAAACTTCGATAAATGACTCCAACGATTATAGATGAACAGCTTCTAAAATGTCATCATCAAAAGTATTCAACCAACCTGGATCATTCCTGGATGGTCCCTGGTGTTATTTCCAGGCCATGGTGTACCATCTTGCATCACCCATCCTTCTTCGGGAATTTTCTGTGCCTTTGCAACAAGTCCATTGATACGAACTTTAAATTCCTCATATTCTCTCTGTGAAACATAAATGAAAGGTAAAATTAAAAGATACCAATGTGAAATACAAAACTCATGCAAATAGCCCAAATGCATATCAAACAGCAGAGTAATGCACTTGTATGTCAATATCTTCTTACCTTCATTGCTCTACGATCCTTGACAAATGATGGATGAACCTTATCTTTCAAGTAGTCAATCTTCTGTGCAAAGTACCACTCAGGTGCACGGGGTTCGATGCTATACTTCTTGGAAAAGGGAACCCATTTCCTCGCGAATTCGGATGTCTCGGCAAGGGCTTCAAATGTCAACATAGCAGCACCATCATCAGACACATAGCAGGAGACCTTATCCACAGGGTAGTCAACAGCCAGAATAGAAAGCACAGTATTGGCAGTCACAAGAGGAGGTTCTTTTAATGGATCAACAGTACTGACAAAAATGTCAACAGCAGCTAGTTGTGAAGGCTCTCCTTCCCTATCATACCTGCAACTCATAATATGAATTTGGTATTAAGAGAATAGAGGTTGAACAAGAAAAACAGTATGCCGTATCCCACAATTTCTGGTTCAGAAGCACGGTCAAGTTCAAGAGTTACCTCAATGCAAGCCTATCAAGATATGTTTCACGGTTGACAGGAAGCCACTTGGGGAATTGATCCAATATCCAAGATATGGCAAACCAAATCTCACATATAACTGATACCAACCACAATGGATATGCATTCGGCACCGGATTCGTTATCCGATAATGCAAGAAAATGCAAAGGATAACCAGCCGCAGCATAATGACCATACGATACGGATTTATCCTAGACGAAGGGATTGAAACCTTCCTAGAAAGAGGCTGTCGAGCTTCATCGTTCCTGCATTTGAAGAAGACTACACTCACACATGATACTTATAAAAAAAAATACTTCATACATAGTATTTCACAACAGTGTTAATTATCAAACAGTAATGACTGCTACACAATAGATATCTTAATTACTCACAACAAGGAATCATCCACAAGCACATCAGTAGTAGCATCAATATCTCCAGCTCCTCTCTCAGAAGCAGCTTGGCCGGTGCTCATCGGAACTACATTCTTCTCTTGCTTCATCTTCCAGCCATCAACTCTTTCCTTCCATGCAACATTACCCAAACCTGGATCCCCGGCCCGGACATTAGCTGCACAAGAATACATTCAAGTACCTCAAATGACAATCAGTTTGCTAGATAAAGAAAAGTAGCAATCTAATTTGATAAATCATAGATGAGAATGTGCATAGTGAGAAGGGGTGAGAAAGATACGAGATTGATTAATATCAGATGAATATGGAATATTATGGACACGTTTTCCTCCACCAACTGCAGGAGATGCCATTGAGAGCCTCTCAGGTGAGGCTGCAGACAACTCTCCAGATACCTGCAATCAAAGATACACCAATTTTCATTCTGACTCCTGAAATTGAAGAATTTGAATTCTCTGCTGGTTTTTCTGTACTGTTCCTCATCTGTGCCTTCAAAGTACACTGATGGACACCAATCTTGATGTTTTAAAATATATTTGAAAGGAAAAGATTAAGGTATCAATATCAGTGTATTTTGAAGACAGCACCAAAAATCCAGTAAAGAATCTGAACTCGAAATTGAAAGTAGAAGGTCGAGAAAACTAAAATGTCAAAAGCTAAGTGAAAGACCTCTTGTCCACTGGTCAAGAGAGGAATATGGTTGTGAGAAACTTCCTTATCATAACTTGGAGCACCAACCTCCTCTCCCCGTGCATAAGTCAATTGCCAGCTTAACATGCGCTCTGAAATCTTCTGCTTTTGGTTTTGAGTGTCTGAATCGTAATTAAAGTCACTGGCACCATCAGTGGCAGCACCATCCTCTTCCGTGTCTCCAAGAATTGCAGGACTTCCTGGAATCATTCAAACAAGTAGTATGATCAATACAAGCAACCAGAAAATATAAGTTCTTTAAATATGGCCGAAGATTAAAGATCAAAACAGAAGGTGTAAAAGTATAAAAAGAACAAGTAGTGTGCAAGAATAATACATACCTTGCAACTACAAAATCAAAGGGAAGGGAAAACAAAGTTCTCTATCTAGACATCACACACAAAGATAATCAAAGCCAATTACTGAGTATTCACAACATATGGAAAAGTTAACAACGTAACATGTAAAATCCTATAAACTATCTATTCACTCAGCAGATTTGGCTTGATGAAAATGGAAATACCCTCCTAGAGTTTACTATGGTTACATGCTTAGTCTACTCCAATTTAGCCAGTTTGTAACAGCTATAAAAGGTCTAATTCAGAAGTTGATTGAATAAATGTTCTTGAAGCAAAAGGGTCAACTAGCTTCATTTACCTTTGTGCCTCTTGTACCGGGTTTTGCACTGGGGACAAGACTGATTCCCATCCTTCCTTTCATACTCATAGCAAGGTCTGCATACAGGGAAAGCACAAACATCGCACGCAATGAATGGTTCACCATCCACATTCTTCCCAACACCATCACCACATATCTGACACACTTGGGCACTCAATGCTGTCACTGGCTTTGCCTGAACAATTGAAATGTCATAAAAAAAACATCATCAACAGAATCACAAAATATTGGAGGAAATCAAACAGAAAACTTCGTATATATATACTCACCCCAGCTTCGCCTTCAGACTCCATAGTTCCCTCTATACAACACTTCTCAAATGAAAATAAGGGACCAAAGGGTAGTATTTCAAGCCACACTCATCAATTCAACACTTTCAGATACCTGAGAAGATCGATTTGGAAGATTCACCTCTTCTGAAACAGCTCCCTTTGTTTTCTTAAGAAATTAAGCCTATAATCACAAAAATAAATTCTAGTTTTTAACAAGCATTCTCAACGGATGAAAGTTGATAAAAAAAGCTATAGAACTTCTTCTATCACAAATTGAAGTCATAATCACAAAAACAAAACTTAGTTTATGGAACGCGTTCTCAACAGTTGGCAAAACGAAAATAAAACACTTTTTGTCACAAATTGATATTATAATCACCAAACAAAATCTAGTTTTTATCAAGCATTCTGAGCAGTTTGCAAATAGGAGACAAAAGAACCTGTAACATCAAATTTTGTTTGGTGGATGAGAAAAGGCTGGGTGCAAGATGAAAAAAAAACGGAAGGGTCAGATTCTAAACAATGAAATCTCTTTATGTACATGGCTGAGAAAACAAAGCACTTTCCTCATCACAGACAACGAAAAAGAACAAAAAAAAAAAGTCATTTTTCCTTAAGATTCTCGCATGATCAACAGTGAACAACAGATATCCATATCCATTGCAGAAACAAACACCAAGTACTATAAACCACACATCCACACCAAACTCACCTAAAAAAACAATCTTTTGCACCACTTCCACTGAAAACAAACGGATCAAAGAGAATCTGAAAACCCCAGATGAATTTTCAGGCAATGAAGCCAAATCACACCAAATCTCCCAACTTTGTAGCTTCCCAGAGACAAAAGCAAACACCCCAGTTGAGCAAATCCCAACAAAATGATAAAAAGAGAGAAACCAGATCGAGAATTAAGTGGGAGCACAGAAAAAGGTGATGAAAACAATGGATAACTCCCTCTCCCTTTCTCTCTCCCAAGCGTTTGGTTTTGTCAATTGAGTGACAGTGTCTCTATGTATGAATGAATATGTGTATAGCTGTAAATGAATAGAGAGAAAAGGAAAGGCTTAAACAGAGGAAAAAGACAACCACACTACAACTAGTATAGTACCACCGACACCTGGATCCTCAAATCATAGACACACAAACATTTATCCCAACATCAACATTCCACAAAAATCTTAATATTTGTAATTATGTACTTTCATCAAATAAAATATAACAGATCGTGGACGAGTGCAATAAAATAAATAGTTTCTTCTTTGATAGAAATAAAAATTAACATTAGAGTATAATGAGATGAACAGTAACAATTATTATATATTAATGTGATAAAGGAACCTTTCAATGGTTTTTTTTTAAAAGCCTAGTTGTTCTGAGTACATATGGAAAACTGACACAGAAGGTTTTTTTTGTCAGAAAATGTTCTTTCTAATGTTAACAAAGGTGACCAAGGAAATAGAAAAGGAAAATGTGTTGGCGTGTTTATTCTTATTTGGTTAGAAATTAAAAAATATAATTTTTTATGTTAATAAAATTATTGTGTATAATAAATTTAATAATTTTCCAAAAGCATATTAAACCTTAAACTAAATTAAAAGTTCGTTTTCCTTGAATTCTTTATTACTCTCACCGTTTGGTATGTCTTTTTCTCTTTTTTTTTCATTTTAATAATATTTTATATGATGAGAAATGATATATAGATGTAAAAATTTATATTAACTTGAACTTATTATTTGAAATTCTCACCTACTAGCTTAGTTTTTTTTTTTTCTAAATGTGAAGAATTAAATTAGGGAAAGAAAAAACTTATGCATGTGAAATTGTAAATTTCTGACATAAGAAGTATACTAAGGTTTTTGACTATGTTAACGTTGTGGTTACGTTGTAGGAAGAAATATACCTTGGTATTTGACTATGTTGCGTTACGTTTACGTGAGACTAAGAAATTTTGTCAATAAAGATTAAAACTTTATCTTAAAAGATTTTTATTTTAATTAAGGGAAGCTAAAATGGATGAGGTCTAAAAGATAAGGTGAGATGAGTTAATGTGTTGGTTTTCTTATAAAAAAATAAAAAATAAAAAGTAAAATTTTATTTTATTTATATTATTTAAACAATATAAAAATATAATCATATTATACTTAAATAATTAATGCTTATAAAGTAATTTTTAATTAAATATCAGTTATAATAAATTTATTTTAATGATAAGTTTAATATAATTTTAATTTATTTAATTAAATATATTAGTTAATTAATTAAATAAGTTAAGAAAACATTTACATAGTTGCATGTATTCTTAAAATAAAAATAAAAAATTAACACGCAGAAGATGGAAGATGAATTTGTTTCCGCAAATATTGTCAAATTGTTTCAAAAAAAAATTCATAAAAAATACTAAAACACTCATTTATCGTCTTGTTTGAATATGTATCTTGATTCTCATATCATTTTTATCTCAAATTACTAAAATATTCATAAAATATTCATAGTTTATTAGTTAGGTAACTTATAACAAACTTAAATCGATTGTGTTTGTAACTTTCTTTTTCTTTTGCCATACAACTTTTGTTTTTTTATTTTTCCATTGTAAGTTATTCAAGATTTACAAAATTTACTTAGACAGTTACAATATTTTTTCTCTTATCACAATTTTTTATTGCACATTTTTTCAATATAGTTTCATTCAAATGGTGTATTACACAAATCTCAATCTTACTTGATCAGGAAAAAAAATAGCACACATTTGATTATTTTTACTCATTTTTTATATTTTTACTTATTATTTGTTGTCCAATGAGAGTATTTTACTCAAGGAATAACAATATGAGTTGGTTTACGCCATTTTGCCATCATGTCCCCTATTTGCTTTGTTTAATGGACTAAGTTTACTAGTGCAAGTTTAGTATTTCATGTCACACAGTTTACAACAAATTCAAAGAAAAATGATTAAAAAAATAAGAAATGATATTTTTGTAAATAATTGGAACTTATTTATGTCAGATTATTGAGAGTCCGACATAAAATAGTTTCAACATTTACGTCGAACTAACATATTATTTAATGTAAATATTGAGTTTTTACGTTGGACTCCTAACAATTTGACATAAAACAATTTAAAATTAGAGCTCCCAACTCCTTCCTCTTGATTTTTCCCCAATTCCCTTCTCGTTTATTTCTCTAGGACAACAACAAAAACGACGATAGTGTTATTGCATGGTGTTTGCGAATGTTTTGGAGACCATTTTTGTCGCATGAATTGGTAGTTGTGGGTGTCTCATGATGGTAGACACTTTTCTCTGAATGCATTGAAGTTTTTGTGAGTCTAAGTGTATCACTCAAGTAAATCTATTATACCATTGAAAATGAAATATAATATTTTTTCGAGTTCTTATTCACAATGATGCATGAATGTCTCCATACATTTTGTACTTAATTTGTTTTTGTTTACTGCTTTATTTCTTGTACCCTAAAATTTTGCTGTATAAAATCTATGTTAAGTATTTGTCTAACGTAAATTTACATCACCTACATCAATGTCAGTGTCAGAGTGTTACCTAACGTAAAAAATCGTAAATATTCAATGTAAAAATTTAATTACAGTAATATCTATTGTTTCTTATGAATGACACACAACATTTTTTTTAAAGATAAAAATTATAATATAATTATTTATTTAACTTTAATAAAATTATTTAAGTGGGCTTAAAGAATAAAAAAAATATTTTTAATGTTGGACACATAAAGAGAGGAAACAAATTAGAAGTGTGTTTTGCTTCATAAAATTAGGAGAAATCATAAAATTAGGAGAAACATGTGTTAGATAATTGCTCTTGGATTAGTAATTTTTACATATTAGAGTGTGACATATCATCATTTAAGGGAAGAGGAGAAATGAAGAAGATATAATGTATTGATGTTTACAATAATGGGATGCGATGAGAAATAAACAGGGATGACAAATGAGTTCGTCTTTATAAATATTATTTGAACTAGTTTTAATTTTGATAAGATATTTTCACTTTAACTTTGTACGGATATGAGTTATACACAACTTTTAAATTAGGTATGGAGATAGAGATGAATATCTATATATTTGTCTCTTCCATATCTAATATCTGTCTTTATACTCGTATCAATCTCATTTTAAATTACTAAAACATTTTTAGTTTATTAGATAACGTCACAAACTTACATCAAAGTTTTTACATTCCTTGGTTTCATAACTTATGGATAATATAGACATTTTATTATTTTTACCACTACTTGACATTTATCCATTTATTATTTAGTACTCTTATTCAATATTATACAATTATAATTTTTTCTTGATATTTGTCACTAAAGAGAAAATATGTATCATTTTGTCATTGAATTTTTTATAATAACATGTTTTCTTTTATGTGTTTTTCATTTTTTTGTCAAAAAAGAATATTTAGGTAATATTTTGAATAATAATGGAAAAGTGTGAGCGTGAGCATGAATATGTACGGATAGAAATAATCAAGATAAACAATTCATACAAAAACTTAAACAATTCATACAAAAACTCATACACATCGAGTATAAGAATAAGGATAATGATGATTTTTTACTTTTAGCTGAAGACAAGATTTTCAAATTTATTCAATAACATAACTTGACCTTAGATGGGTGCTTGCATTACCCTTGATGGGTGGTGTAGGAATAGTTAAAATGGTATCATGCCTTGGGTAATAATTATAATCACGACATTCACATTAATAATGATGTTATAGCTTCACTATTGTTTAGTAACATATAAATGAATTCAAATAGTGAGAATCTAAAGAAGACTTACATCGTTTGGCCTTTGGGATGTACATTTAGTTTTGCATTAATGTTGTGTCATATAAAGTCTAAGTTTATGATATATTAGTTGTTAACTTTTGGTGAAACTTGTTTACCATAATGCATAATTTTCTATCTCTATGACACCTTATATTTAGTCATGACATATGTGACTACATGCGAGTCTATCTATGTTCACATGCACGATGACATCTTTTATGATGCAATGAAGATGTAGGTAAACTAATTTTTATTTGCATTAACTCACCCTTGTATATTTTACATATCCATTATTCTTATGGTCCTAACTTTATATAAAAATAATTCTTTAGTAATAAAGTAAATTGATGTCTAAATAATAAATTTAACTTTATTATATAAAGAGGATTTCTCTTTTGTGTCCACATTTCATAATATCAGTTTTACCCTTAATTATTTTTTATATGAAGAAGATTCCCTCTTTTGTGTTCACATTTCATAATACTAGTTTTACCCTTAATTATTTTAAAAATTAATTATTTTATAAATAATTTACTTTTAACTGTTATTCTAAAAACGTCTTTTGTCTTAAATCATTATTTTAAAAACTTTTTTTGTACATATCTTATTTTTCTAATTTAACATTTAACAACTATTTTAAAAATTAATTATATAATTTTTATGGATTTCAATTTAAATTTCTTGAAAATTAAAAAATGCAATCACATATCACATATGTGACAATACTATGTGTTCGCTGATATATATAAAACATATGTATTGTATGTATAATATATAAATTAATAAAGAAGATTTTTTTTTTTTATACAATTTTTATCATTCTACCTTTCAAGTGACTATTTTACAAACAAAAATAATTGTTTACAAAATAAATAAGAAGTTATTTACAATAAAATTATAAAAGTGATTTATATTTAATTTTATAATTATTTGTTTTATAAAAAATAATATAATAATATTATTTATTAAATTATTTATACTTTTATAAGAATACTTTTTTAATTTTTGTTATTATAAAAAATAAATAGGCATTTTGTCTTCAACAGGACATTTATAAACAATTATATATTTCTTTCATCACTAATACGATAATAGTTATTCATCTTTGTAAGACCCTAGAAAATGGCGTTTTAAAAGTGATAGTGGTTTAAAAATAGTGAGACTCGATTATTTTAATATTAAAAGGTTTTAGTATAAATAGAATTGTTATAAACGAGTTTCATTATTTTAAAACACACCATCTCTCTAGAAACCACTTTTCTAGAGTTCTCTGACTTCTCTCTAGAGGTTCTGTCTCTCTGGTCATCTGATTGAAGAACCGAGACCGTAGGATTGATCCTCTCGGCGAGCTCTTCAAATTGGACCGATCAGTTTCTCCGTTCGCGTAAGTTGAGTTTTCACTCTTTATTTTAGTTTTTTTCTGTTTTCTGTTGCATGCAGGCCCTCTTCCGCTTGCATGCGACGTTTTAATCATCAGTATGAGTCTCTGTTGATCAGTGATCATAACGGTATGTCCTGATCGTTCTTGTGATGTTTCTATGTGTAGATAGAGCATCCTGTGGAGTTA
>Ga0209589_1007404_pt1 | contig 17660 bp, 5 predicted proteins | sample CowpeawhiteBW_FD_187525 | JGI IMG/M metagenome (GOLD analysis project Ga0209589, IMG submission 187525) | Root nodule microbial communities of legume samples collected from California USA - Cow pea white BW (SPAdes) (version 2) | ecosystem: Host-associated > Plants > Roots > Nodule | place: USA...
GCGGATGCTTGCACTTGTGGTGGATACCTCTGCTCGACCCTGAGCTGCTCGATCCTGAGCTATGTGTTACAAGTGTTACGATGAATCAAATCTCCCTCACCACAAGGTTAGCCCTTACTGGATTCCAGGCCTCCTGCTACTCTCACCACAGGAGTCAGTCCGCTCTAAGTGAGACTAATTGGCTCCTCAGAGTGTCAGGATACAACCTCACCTTGAATCCTTACCTAGTTATACAGATGGGGCACCACCATGGACACCCACTAACAGGGACCATGGAATTACGTCCCGACCACTGAAGCGTAGCCCCGGAGGTCTCACCTAGAGACCCCAAGGAATTACACGCTGACACGGACCAACATTCATAAACCACATTAGGAGAACATCAAAAGCATGTTTACAATTCCATACCCATCCATGAGTTTTATCCCTCATAAGCATCACATTGTGAATCCATACCACTGATCATCACCATCCCATGAGTCTAGGGTCTCATCTCATGTCAATACCATGTTCCTTTAATTTCAAACCACACATTCATTTCACATGCTAAGTCTCATACCAACCCATCATCCACAAATTCATGAATCATGCCAAAAGTATACTTCATGCTCTATTATATACAGATCACTCCTCATATAATCATACTCAACCAAAATAGATCATTCAGGGACCAATAGACATTCGAACACAGCATAGTCTCGCCCAGCAGCTCGCTCAGGTTGAGGGGTCTCGCTCAGGCGAGCTACCCCCTCCGCCTAGGCGAGGCACAAGAACAAGAGCGTGGGCAACACGGGATCTCGCTTAGGCGAGATCCCTCTCGCATGGGCGAGTTGCCTGCTCGCTCAAAAGTCACAGCAGGTAGCTTGGGCGACCATTCGTGGAGAAAAAGGCTTAGGCGAGCCTCTGTTAATCTCACCTGGGCGAGACTAGCTCGCTTGGGCGAGTTTAACAGTGCCCGCCACTGTTTTCACCTGCAAGAGACGCAAATACGTACCACAAGCAACAATCCCACCGTATCATACATCCATATCAACAGGTAAACACAAAAGAGAATCACCAAGCACACAAAATAGCATACTCGCACCAAACAAACAAAGGATTCTAGCTTCCCCGTACCTGGAATAAGCTAGCAAACGACCCAACACTCCCTCGACACCGAACGCACGAGCACAACAGCTCAAGGAGCGAATGGAGGAAATGGAGTAGAGAATAGCTTCGAGCTAGCTTGAAGATGGCAGAAACCTAACCCTAGCAGAGCTTTTCGTGAGAGGGAGAAAGGGTTGACGGCTGGGTCTGTGAGAATGAAAATGAGTGTGGGATTAGGGCAACATGAAAGCTTTTATCCTATGGGCCGGCCTTTAGGCCCAATACTGTAGGGCAGCCCACTAACTTTAGGGCAGAAATAAAAAGGGGCCTTACATTCTCCCCAACAAGAAAATTTTCGACCTCGAAAGTAAAGACTCACTAGGTAAACAGATGTGGATGTGATTTTCTCATGTCCTCCTCTAACTCCCACGTCGAGTCACCCGTCCTCCGATCCCAAATAACTTTAACAAGACTAACGGTCTTCCCACGACGTTCCTCAACCTTGCTATCCTCAAGAGCGATGGGTGGTACTTCCACTGTGAGATCCTCCCTGATCTGTATATCCTCAGCCTCCAACACGTGGGCCGGGTCGAATACATACTTCCTCAGTTGTGACACATGAAACACCGGATGAAGGTTCGCCAACTGCGGCGGTAAGGCTATCTCGTAGGCCACCAGTCCAATCCTCCTCGTGATCTGATATGGGCCAAGGAATTTAGGCGAAAGTTTCCTTGAGCGGAGAGCCCTTCCCACGCCCGTGGTTCGGGTTACCCTCAAGAATACATGATCTCCCGCTGCAAACTCCAAAGGGGTCGGCCTTTAGGCCCAATACTGTAGGGCAGCCCACTAACTTTAGGGCAGAAATAAAAAGGGGCCTTACAGAATGTTTCAAATTTTAGAACAACAATCCACTATGAGTATCCGTCACCTATTTGTTGTAAAATTTTGAGCAATTTTTATACATAAAATATCAAATATTTAAATTGTAAATAGTAAAAAAAAATTAACAAAGTGTTACCATGAGATGGAATTCGTCAAATTTAAAACACCAATCCCATCCGAGTATTGGCCAACCTGTTTCGTGTGAAATTTTGTACAATTCTTGTTTATAAAAAATCAATTATTTAAATTGTAAATAGTAAAAAATAGGAAAAATAATTAAAAAATGTGTTACAAAAAGAATGAATTTTTCAAATTTCATAACACCAATCCACTTTGAGTATTTGCCAACGTAATTCTTGTGAAATTTTGAGATTTTTTATGTTGATAATATGAATTATTAAGTTTTGGAAATGATAAAAAAATAGGTGAAAAAAAATTTGAAAATTGATACCAAAAGATAGAATTTTTCAAATTTTAGAACACCAATCCCCTGAGAGTACGACCATCCTGTTTGTTGTGAAATTTTGCAATATTTTTTTCCCTAAAATATCAATTATTTAAATTGTAAAAAGTAAAAAATAGTAAAAAAATAATTAACAAAGTGTTTCCATGAGATGAAATTTGTCAAATTTAAGAACACCAATCCTATATGAGTATTGGCCAACTTGTTTCATGTGAAATTTTGTGCAATTTTTGTATATAAAATATCAATTATTAAAATTATAAATACTAAAAAATAGTTAAAAAATTAAAAAAAAAGTGTTACTAAAAGAAGGAATTTTTCAAATTTCATAACACAAATCCCATTTTAGTATTAGCCAATAAGGTTGTTGTGAAATTTTGAGCATTCTTCATGTAGTAAATATGAATTATTTAAATTGTAAATGGTAAAAAATAGTAAAAAAAATTATAAAGAATTAAAAAAAGATGAAATTTTTCAAATTTCTGAACATTAATCCCCTTTGAGTATCGCCCAAGTTGTTTGTTAGGAAATTTTGAACAATTTTTATATATAAAATATCAATTTTTTAAATATTAAATATTAAAAAATAGTAAAAAGAATTAAAAAAGTGTTATCAAGAGATAAAATTTGTAAAATTTCAGAACACCAATCCCATCTGAATATCTGTCAACCTGTTTGTTGTATAAAATATCAATTATTTAAATTGTAAATAATAAAAAATAGTAAAAACAATTAACAAAGTGTTACCATGAGATGAAATTTGTCAAATTTAAGAACACCAATGCCATCCGAGTATTGGCAAACGGGTTTCTTGTGAAATTTTGTGCAATTTTTGTATACAAAATCTTGATTATTTAAATTCTAAATAGTTAAAAATAGTTAAAAAAAATTAAAAAAGAGTTACAAAAAGAAGGAATTTTTCAAATTTCATTACATACACCTCCTACAAATATTGGCCAACGGGTTTGTTGTGAAAGTTTGAGCAATTTTTATGTAGATAATTTGAATTACTTAAATTATAAATGGTTAAAATAGTAGAAAAATATTGAAAAAGTGTTACCAAAAAATTGAATTTTTTAAAATTTCAGAACAGCAATACCCTTTGAGTTTCGGCCAACCTATGTGTTGTGAAATTTTTAGCAATTTTTATACCTAAAATATCAATTATATAAATTTTAAATATTAAAAATAAGAAAAAAAAATTAAAAAAGTGTTATCATGAGATGGAATTTTCCAAATTTAAGAACACTAATCCCATCCGAGTATATGCCAACTCGTTTCTTGCGAAATTTTGTGCAATTTTTGTTTATTAAATATCAATTATTTAAATTGTAATTAGTAAAAAATAGTAAAAAAAAATAAAACAACGTTACAAAAGGAAGGAATTTTTCTAATTTCATAACACCAATCCCATTTTAGTATTGGCCAACGGGTTTGTTGTGAAATTTTGGGAATTTTTTATGTAGATAATATGAATTATTTCAATAGTAAATGGTAAAAAATAGTAGAAAAAAATTTAAAAATTGTTACCACAAGATGGAATTTGTCAAATATCAAAACACTAATCCCCTATGAATATCGGCCAACCTGTTGTTGTGAAATTTTGAGCAATTTTTATATATAAAATATCAATTATTTAAATTGTAAATAGTAAAAAAAGTTCAAAGAATTAAAAAAGTGTTATCAAGAGATGAAATTTGTAAAATTTAAGAACCCCAATCCCATCTGAGTATCTGCCAACCTATTTGTTGTGAAATTTTGAGAGATTTTTTTATATAAAATATCAATTATTTAAATTGTAAATAGTAAAACATAGTAAAAAAAAATTAACAAGCTGTTACCCAAAAAATGAAATTTGTCAAATTTAAGAACACCAATGCCATCTAATCTGAGTATTAGCCAACGGGTTTCTTGTGAAATTTTGTGCAATTTTTGTATACAAAATCTTAATTATTGAAATTCTAAATAGTTAAAAATAGTTAAAAAAGTGTTACAAAAAGAAGGAATTTTCAAATTTCATCTCACAAATCACCTATGAGAATTGTCCAATAGGTTTCTTGTGAAATTTTGAGCAATTTTTATGTAGATAATATGAATTATTTAAATTGTAAATAGTTAAAATAGTAGAAAAAATATTGAAAAAGTGTTACCAAAAGATTGAATTTTTCAAATTTTAGAATAGCAATCCCCTCTAAGTGTCGGCCAACATATTTGTTGTGAAATTTTGAGCAACTTTTATACATAAAATATCAATTATTTAAATTTTAAATATTAAAAATCAGTAAAAAAAATTAAAAAAGTGTTATCAAGAGATGAAATTTGTCAAATTTAAGAACACCAATGCCATTAGAGTATAGGCCAACTTGTTTCCTGTGAAATTTTTTGCAATTCTTGTTTATGAAATATCAATTAATTAAAATGTAAATTGTAAAAAATAGTAAAAAGAATTAATAAAGTGTTATCAAGAGATGAAAATTGTCAAAATTTATAACACCAATCCCATCTGAGTATAGGACAACCTGTTTTTGAGCAATTTTTATACATAAAATATCATCTATTTAAATTTTAAATATTAAAAATAAGTAAAAAATAAATAAATAAGTGTAGGCCAACTTGTTACTTGTGAAATTTTGTGCAATTCATGTTAATGAAATATCAATTATTTAAATTATAAATAGTAAAAGATAGTAAAAAGAATTAAAAAAGTGTTATCAAAAAATGGAAATTGTCAAATTTTGGAACGCTAATCCAATCTGAGTATCCGTCAACCTGTTTGTTATGAAATTTTGAGCAATTTCTATACATAAAATATCAACTATTTGAATTTTGAATATTAAAAATAAGTAAAAAAAATTAAAAAAGTGTTATCAAGAGATGAAATTTGTCAAATTTATAAACACCAATCCCATCTAAGTATAACCCAACTTGTTTCTTGTGAAATTTTGTACAATTCTTAATAAAATATCAATTATTTAAATTGTATATAGCAAAGAATAGTAAAAATAATTAAAAAAGTGTTATCAAGAGATGGAAACTGTCAAATTTTACAAAACCAATCCCATTTGGGTATCTGTCAACCTGTTTGTTGTGAAATTTTGAGCAATTTTTATACATCAAATATCAATTATTTAAATTGTATAAAGTAAAAAAATAGTAAAAAAAAATTAACAAAGTGTTACCATGAGATGGAATTTGTCAAATTTAAGAACACTAATCCCATCTGAGTATTGACAAACCTGTTTCTTGTGAAATTTTGTTAAATTTTTTTTGTATACAATCTTAATTATTAAAATTCTCAAGAGTTAAAAATAGTTGTAAAAAATTTTGTGCAATTTTTGTATATAAAATCTTAACTATTAAAAATCTATATAGTTAAAAATATTTTAAGAAATAAAAAAAGTGTTACAAAAAGAAGGAATTTTTCAAATTTCATCACACAAATCTCCTATAAATATTGGTCGACCGGTTTCTTGTGAAATTTTGAGCAATCTTTATGTAGAAAATATGAGTTATTTAAATTGGAGATGGTAAATAGAAGTAAAAAAAATTGAAAAAGTGTTATCAAAAGATGAAATTTTTAAAATTTTAGAACAACAATCCCCTCTGAGTTTCGGCCAATCTGTTTATTGTTAAATTTTGAGCAATTTTTATACATAAAATATCAATTATTTAAATTGTAAGTAGTAAAAAAATTAACAAAGTGTTACCATGAGGTGGAATTTATCAAATTTAAAAGACCAATCCCATCTGAGTATTGACAAACCTGTTTCTTGTGAAATTTTGTTAAATTTTTTTTGTATACAATCTTAATTATTAAAATTCTCAAGAGTTAAAAATAGTTGTAAAAAATTAAAAAAGGGTTACTAAAAGAAGGAATCTTTCAAATTTCTTCACACAAATCTACTATGAGTATTAGCCAACAGGTTTCTTGTAAAATTTTAAGCAATTTTTTATGTAGATAATATAACTTATTTAAATTGTAAATCGTAAAAAATAGTAGAAAAAATATTGAAATTTTTTTACGAAAAGATTGACTTTTTCTAATTTTAGAACAACAATCCCCTCTAAGTATCGACTAGCCTATTTCTTGTGAAATTTTGCGCAATTTTTATACATAAAATATCAATTATTTAAATTTTTAATATTAAAAATAAGTAAAAAAAAAATTAAAAAATTGTTATCAAGAGATGGAATTTGTCAGATTTAAGAACACCAAACCCATATAGGCCAACTTGTTTCTTGTGAAATTTTTTGCAATTCTTGTTTATAAAATATCAATTATTTAAATTTTAGTTAGAAAAAGAAGGAATTTTTCAAATTTCATAATACCAATCCCCTTTAAGTATGGCCAACGAGTTTCTTGTGAAATTTTTAACAACTTTTATATAGAAAATATGAATTATTTATATTTTAAATGCTAAAAAATAGTAAAAAAAATTAAATATTGTTTCCAAATGATGGAATTTTTAAAATTTCAGAACTCCAATCTCCTGTGACTATCGACCAACCTATTTGTTGTGAAATTTTGAGCAATTTTTACATATAAAATATCAATTATTTAAATTGTAAATAGTAAAAAAAAGTAAAAAGAATTAAAAAGGTGTTATCATGAGATCGAAATTGTCAAATTTTAGAACACCAATCCCATCTAAGTATTCGCCAATTTGTTTATTGTGAAATTTTGAGCAATTTTTATACATAAAATATCAATTATTAAAATTGTAAATAGTAAAACATAGTAAAAAAAATTAACAAAGTGTTTCCGTGAAATGAAATTTGTCAAATTTAAGAACACCAATCCCATCCGAGTATTAGCCAACCTATTTCTTGTGAAATTTTGTGCAATTTTTGTATATGAAACCTTAATTATTAAAATTCTATATAGTGAAAAATCATTTCAAACAATTAAAAAAGTGTTACAAAAAGAAGGAATTTTTCAAATTTCATCACACAAATCTCCTATGAGTATTGGCCGACGGTTTTTTGTGAAACTTTGAGCAATCTTTATGTAGAAAATATGAGTTATTTAAATTGCAGATGGTAAAAAAAATTAAAAAAGTGTTACCAAAAGATGGAATTTTTAAAATTTTAGAACAACAATATTGTCTGAGTTTCGGCCAACCTGTTTGTTGTGAACTTTTGAGCAATTTTTATGCATAAAATATCAATTACTTAAATTGTAAATAGTAAAAAATAGTAAAAAAAAATAACAAAGTTTTACCATGAGATGGAATTTGTCAAATTTAAGAACATCAATCCCATCCGAGTATGGGCAAATCTTTTCTTGTGAAATTTTGTGCAATTTTTGTTTATGGAATAACAATTATTAAAATTCAAAATACTAGAAAATAGTTAAAAAATTAAAAAAGTGCTACAAAAAGAGGTAATTCTTCAAATTTCATAACACCAATCACCTTTAAGTATTGGCCAACGAGTTTCTTGTTAAATTGTGAGCAATTTTTATACAGAAAATATGAATTATTTATATTGTAATTGGTAAAATGGAGTAGAAAAAAAAGTTAAAAGTTGTTACAAAAAGATGGAATTTTTAATATTTCAGAACAAAAATCCCCTTTGACTATCAGCCAACCTGTTTGTTATGAAATTATGAGCAATTTTTACATATGAAATACCAATTATTCAAATTGTAAATAGTAAAAAATAGTAAAAAGAATTAAAAAGTGTTATCAAGAGATCGAAATTGAAAAATTTTAGAACACCAATCCCATCTAAGTATTCGCCAATTTGTTTGTTGTGAAATTTTGAGCAATTTTTATACATAAAATATCATTTATTAAAATTGTAAATAGTAAAACAGAGTAAAAAAATGAACAAAGTGTTTCCGTGAGATGAAATTTGTCAAATTTAAGAACACCAATCCCATCCGAGTATTAGCCAACCTATTTCTTATGAAATTTTGTGCAATTTTTGTATATAAAACCTTAATTATTAAAATTCTATATAATTAAAAATCATTTCAAAAAATTAAAAAGTGTTACAAAAAGAAGGAATATTTCAAATTTCATCACAGAAATCTCCTGTCAGTATTGGCCGACGATTTTCTTGTGAAACTTTGAGCAATCTTTATGTAGAAAATATGAGTTATTTAAATTCTAGATGGTAAAAAATAGTTAAAAAAATTGAAAAAGTGTTACCAAAAGATGGAATTTTTTAAATTTTAGAACAGCAATGCTGACTGAGTTTTGGGCAACCTGTTTGTTGTGAACTTTTGAGCAATTTTTATGCATGAAATATAAATTACTTAAATTGTAAATAGTAAAAAAAAATAACAAAGTTTTACTGCGAGATGAAATTTTTCAAATTTAAGAACATCAATCCTATCCGAGTATGGGCAAAATTGTTTCTTGTGAAATTTTGTGCATATTTTGTTTATGGAATAACAATTATTAAAATTCAAAATACTAGAAAATAGTTAAAAAATTAATAAATTGTTAGAAAAAGAGAGAATTTTTCAAATTTCATAACACCAATCACCTTTGAGTATTGGCCAACGAGTTTCTTGTGAAATTTTGAGCAATTTTTATATAGAAAATATGAATTATTTATATTGTAATTGGTAAAAAGGAGAAGAAAAAAAAGTTAAAAGTTGTTACAAAAAGATGGAATTTTTAAAATTTCAGAACAAAAATCCCATTTGACTATCGGCCAACCTGTTTGTTATGAAATTATGAGCAATTTTTACATATGAAATACCAATTATTCAAATTGTAAATAGTAAAAAATAGTAAAAAGAATTAAAAAAGTGTTATCAAGAGATAAAAATTATCAAATTTTAGAATACCAATCCCATCTGAGTATCCGCCAACCTTTTTGTTGTGAAAATTTAAGAAATTTCTAAACATAAGATATCAAGTATTTAAATTGTAAATAGTAAAAAATAGTAAAAAAATTAACAAAGTGTACAATGACATGGAATTTTCAAACTTAAGGATACAAATCCCATCCGAGTATTGGCCAACCTCTTTTTTGTGAAATTTTGTGCAATTTTTGTATATAAAATCTTAATTATTAAAGTTCTAAATTGTTAAAAATAGTTAAAAATAAATAAAAAAGTGTTATAAAAAGAAGGAATTTTTCAAATTTCATCACATAAATCTCCTATGAATAATCGCCAACAAGTTTCTTTTGAAATTTTGAGCAATTTTTATGAAGATAATATGAATTATTTAAATTGTAAATAGTTAAAATAGTAGAAAAGTATTGAAAAAGTGTTACCAAAAAAAGATTGAATTTTTCAAATTTCAGAACAACAATCCCATATGAGTATCGACCAACCTATTTGTTATGAAATTGAGCAATTTTTATACATTAAATATCAATTATTTAAATTTTAAATATTAAAAATCAGTAAAAAAAATTAAAAAAGTGTTATCAAGATATGGAATTTGTCAAATTTAAGAACACCAATGCCATCTAAGTATAGGCCAACTTATTTCTTGTGAAATTTTGTGCAATTCTTGTTTAAGAAATATCAATTAATTAAAATGTAAATAGTAAAATATAGTAAAAAGAATTAAAAAAGTGTTGTCAAGAGATGAAAATTGTCAAATTTTAGAACACCAATCCCATCTGAGTATCCTCCAACCTGTTTGTTGTGAAATTTTGAGCAATTTTTATACATAAAATATCAACTATTTAAATTTTAAATATTAAAAATAAGTAAACAAAATTAAAAAAGTGTTATCAAGAGATGAAATTTCTCAAATTTAAGAATACCAATCCCATCCAAGTATAGGCCAACTTATTTCTTGTGAAATTTTGTGCAATTCATGTTAATGAAATATCAATTACTTAAATTGTAAATAGTAAAAAACTAGTAAAAAGAATTAAAAAAGTGTTATCAAAAAATGGAAATTGTCAAATTTTAGAACATCAATCCAATCTTAGTATCCACCAACCTGTTTGTTGTGAAATTTTGAACAATTTCTATACATAAAATATCATTTATTTAAATTTTAAATATTAAAAATAAGTAAAAAAAAATTAAAAAAAGTGTTATCAAGAGATGAAATTTGTCAAATTTAAGAACACCAATCCCATCCGAGTATAGCCCAACTTGTTTCTTGTGAAATTTTGTACAATTCTTGTTAATAAAATATCTATTATTTTAATTGTATATAGTAAAAAATATTAAAAATAATTAAAAAATTGTTATCAAGAGATGGAAACTGTAAAATTTTAGAACACCAATCCCATTTGAGTATCTGTCAACCTGTTTGTTGTGAAATTTTGAGCAGTTTTTATACATCAAATATCAATTATTTAAATTGTAAAAAGTAAAAAATAGTAAAAAAAATTAACAAAGTGTTACCATGAGATGGAATTTGTCAAATTTAAGAACACTAATCCCATCCGAGTATTAGCAAACATGTTTCTTGTGAAATTTTGTGCAATTTTTGTATATAAAATCTTAATTATTAAAATTCTAAATACTTAGAAATAGTTAAAAAAATTAAAGTGTTACAAAAAGAAGGAATTTTTCAAATCTCATCACATAAATCTCCTATGAGTATTGGCCAACGGGTTTCTTGTGAAATTTTGAGCAATGTTTATGTAAAAAATATGAATTATTAAAATTGTAAATAGTAAAAAATATTAAAAAAGTTTAAAAAAGTGTCATCAAAAGATGGAATTTTTTAAAATTTAGAACAACAATCCCCTATGAGTTCCGGCCAACCTGTTTGTTGTGAAATTTTGATCAATTTTTAGTAGATAATATGAATTATTTAAATTCTAAATGTTAAAAAATAGTAGAAAAAGACTTAAAAATTATTAGCAAAAGATGGAATTTTTCTAGTTTTAAAACACCAATCCCTTGTGAGTATCAGCCAACCTGTTTGTTGAGAAATTTTGAAAAATTTTTACATTTAAAATATCGATTATGTAAATTCTAAATAGTAAAAAATAGTAAAAGGAATTAAAATAGTGTTATCAATAGATTAAATTTGTCAAATTTTAGAACACCAATCCCATCTGAGTATTCGCCAACATGTTTGTTAAGATATTTTGTGCAATTTTTATATTGTAGATAGTAAGAAACAGTTAGAAAAATTAACAAAGTGTTTCCATGGGATGAAATTTGTCAAATTTAAGAACACCAATCCTAATCGAGTATTTGGTAACTTGTTTCTAGTGAAATTTTGTGCAATTTTTGTATATAAAATCTTGATTATTAAAATTCTAAATAGTTAAAAATAGTTAAAAAAATTACAAAAAAAGGTGTTAAAAAAAGAAGGAATTTTTCAAATTTCATCACATAAATCTCCTCTGAGTTTTGGCTAACGGGTATTATGTGAAATTTTGAGCAATGTCTATGTAGAAAATATGAATTATTAAGATTGTAAATAGTAAAAAGTAGTAAAAAAAATTTAAAAAAGTTTTACAAAAAGGAGGAATTTTTCAAATTTCATAACATCAATCCACTTTGAGTATTGGCCAACAAGTTTCTTTTAGAATTTTAAGCAATTTTTAAGTAGATAATATGAATTATTTAAATTGTAAATGGTAAAAAATAGTAGAAAAAGATTTAAAAATCGTTACCAAAAGATGAAATTTTTCAAATTTTAGAACACCAATGCCTTGTGAGTATCGGCCAACCTGTTTGTTGTGAAATTTTTAGCAATTTTTATATATAAAATATCAATTATGTAAGATGTAAATAGTAAAAAATAATAAAAAGAATTAAAAAAGTGTTATCAAGAGATTAAATTTGTCAAGTTTTAGAACACCAATCCCATATGAGTATCCTCCAACATGTTTGTTGTGAAATTTTGAGTAATTTTTATACATAAAATATCAATTATTTAAATTCTAAATAGTAAGAAATAGTAAAAAAAAATTAACAAAGTGTTACCATGAGATGAAATTTGTCAAATTCAAGAACACTAATCCCATCCGAGTATTGGTAAACATGTTTCTTGTGCAACATTTGTATATAAAATCTTAATTATTAAATTTCTAAATAGTTAAAAAAATTAAAAAAAGTGTTACAAAAAGAATGAATTTTTCAAATTTCATCACATAAATTTCCTATGATTATTTCCCAATCGGTTTCTTGTGAAATTTTGAGCAATGTTTGTGTAGAAATATGAATTATTAAAATTGTAAATAGTAAACAATAGTAAAAAAATTAAAATAGTGTTACAAAAAGGAGGAATTTTTAAAATTTCATAACACCAATCCACTTTGAGTATTGGCCAACGAATTTCTTTTGAAAATTTGAGCAATTTTTAAGTAGATAATATGAATTATTTAAATTGTAAATGGTAAAAATTTTAGAAAAAGACTTAAAAATTGTTACCAAAAGATGAAATTTTTCAAATTTCGGATCACCAATCCCTTGTCATTATCGGCCAACCTGTTTGTTGTGAAATTTTGAACAATTTTTAAATAAAAAATATGAATTATGTAAGTTGTAAATAGTAAAAAATCGTAAAAAGAATTAAAAAAGTGTTTTCAAGAGATTAAATTTGTCAAATTTGAAAACACCAATCCCATTTAAGTATCCACCAACCTATTTGTTGTGAAATTTTGTGCAATTTTTGTATATAAAGTATCAATTATTTAAATTGGAAATAGTTAAAAAAATTGAAAAAAGTGTTACAAAATAAGAAAATTTTCAAATTTCTTAACACCAATCCACTTTGAGTATTGGTTGTGAACTTTTGAGAATTTTTTATGTAGATAATATGAATTATTTAAATTGTAAATTGTAAAAAGTAGTAGAAAAAAATTTAGAAATTGTTACCAAAAGATGGAATTTTTCAAATTTTAGAACACCAATCCCCTGTGATTATCGGCCAAATTGTTTGTTGTGAAATTTTGAGCAATTTTTATATATAAAATATCAATTATTTAAATTGTAAAAAGTCAAATATAGTAAAAATGGTGAAGGATTGTCTCGGATTATGGAGTGGAAAACGTGTTGGACAGAAATGGATATAAAAACCCTATAACGAAAAGCGATGAAGGGAAAGATGGAGGACGTCTTATCAATGGAGATTCAGAACGAAAGGAAACCACGCCACTTGTAAGAGATTCCAAGATAAGTGAGGAAGATTCACCACTTTGAATTGGAGAACCTCGAGACTTGAGAGAAAACTCAAATTTTCATATAACTCAAATCTTAATACAAAGTGTTTCACAAGGGCTTGTATAGTGTGGGCCGAAACACCAAAAAGCCCAACACAACTAGAGGTCTGATAAAGCCCAAACAAAAACATTACAAAAATTATAAAAGACTTACTATTCTACGATCTGAAGCTAATCCGAGATCTTTTTGAAGGTCTTGAGCATGATTCCATCAACTGCTCTGAAATACCTGTGACGATCCCGAACCACGCCTCCATAAAAAAAGAATTAAAAAACTGTTATCAAAAGATGAAATTTGTCAAATTTCATACCATATGAGTATCCCATATGAGTATCCATCTGCCTTCCTATATGTTGTAAATTTTGAGCAATTTTTATACATAAAATATCAATTATTTAAATTGTAAAAAGTAAAAAATAGTAAAACAAAATTAGCAAAGTGTTGCCATGAGATGGAATTTGTTAAAGTTAAGAACACAATTCCTATCGGAGTATTGGCCAACCTATTTCTTATGAAAGTTTGTGCAATTTTTGTATATAAAATATTAATAATTAAAATTCTAAATAGTAAAAAATAGTTAAAAAAATTAAAAAAAGTGTTACAAAATTGAAGGAAGTTTTCAAATTTCATCACACAAATGTCCTATGAGTATTAGTCAACCGGTTTCTTGTGAAATTTTGAGCATTATTTATGTAGAAAGTATAAATTATTTAAATTGTAAATGGTAAAAAATAGTAAAAAAAAATTGAAAAAGTGTTACAAAAAGATGGAATATATCAAATTTCAGAACACAATCCCCTTTGAGTGTCTGCAATTCTATTTGTTTTGAAATTTTGAGCAATTTTTATACATAAGATATCAATTATTTAAATTGTAAGTATAAAAGAATAGTAAAAAAAATTGAAAAACTGTTACAATGAAATGAAATTTGTCAAATTTAAGAACACCAATCCCATTTGAGTATTCGCTAACCTATTTCTTGTGAAATTGTTGTTTAATTTTTGTATATAAAATATCAATTATTTAAATTTTAAACGGTAAAAAATAGTAAAAAAAAGTTTAAAATACTTCAATGGTCCTTGTTTTTTTACCAAAATCTCAATTTGGTCATCATATTTCTATTAGTCTCAATTAGGTCCACATTTTTGTAAATCAGTAACAATTAGGTCTTTTTCGTTAGTATGGAAGTAACACCGTTAAGTAGATGCTACATGTTAGCTCCTCGTTTTTTTGAAATTTTTAAAATTTGGCATTAATTGGTATAATTTTTGTTACGAATTATTTTTAGGTATTTTGTGGAGCAAACGTTAAGTAGGTGCCATGTGTCAGCTCCTCGTTTTTTTAAATTTTTTTTAAATTTGGCATTAATTGGTATAATTTTTGTTACGAATTATTTTTAGGTATTTTGTGGAGAAAATTTTGGAGCTTGGACACTAATCTTAAGATGAAGATAGAGTTTCCACATCTTTGCCACGTTAGCGCCATGTCAATGAGCTTGTCCATGTCACTAGACCACCATTTTTAACTCATAGTGGCATTTTTGTAATTCTAAGTGACTGAATGACATTTTTGAAAATATGTTGGTCTATAGTGATGTGACCACGAAAATTTAGGTCTTCTTGGGGTGGCACCCGCACTTCATCTTCTCCATTCTCGATTTTTACGTTTGTAAGCTTTGGTTGGTGACCATGGAGATGCCTTTTTCACTTTTCACGTTTTAGAACTCGTTTTTAGTGTTTTTATGCACCATTGACAGCACCCAATGTGGGTTTTACGTTTTGAACTCATTTACTAGCTTGGACATTTCGTTTTATGGATTGTATTGACTTGGAAAAGCACCCATGTATGGGTTTTTGGTTTTTAATATCATAACAGTCATTTTTGTTCCATTAAATCTTTAGAATTCTCTTTTTCTCTTGAATTTGCGTTTGAATAATACCCAAATTAGGGTTTGATATTCTATTTTGGTGAATTTTGTTTTGAAGTGTTTAATTGCTCCATTTCCATGTCTTGCTAAATTCGTGTATTGACTCCTCGATGAAAAATGCAATAAAGGTTTGAGGTTGTGCTTGTTTTGTGAAATCTACCATGTCTTTGTCATGAATTCGGGGAATGTGTAACATCCCTAAGGAATATTACTTTGAAAATATCATAAACAATTAAATAAATGAGACTAAATACGATAATATAAATCATTCCTCATTTATATATGCATCTTCCCAAAACGCGGGAAAATTAAAGTCGCAAATTCAAAACATTGTAACTGTTCACAATTCAAAAACATTACAACTTATAAAAGCCAAAAGTGGCTAACATTCCAAAACATAAATACATCAAAAATTTAAATCTTCAAAAGCCCATAACATGATCCCGCTCTCCAGTCTAAAGCATCTCCTGTCTCACCTGCCGAAACATCTGCTCCCGGATAATAAATCATCCGATCATCGCCATACACACATAGATAGGGTGAGTTATGCATATTAAACAAATTAAATATGATACCCATCCCAATAAAAATTTACTGATATATGTTAATTACAAATTATCCACCCCTGATCTCAAATTCCTTCCTGAGTCACATGCATGAAACTAGGTCCTGGGATTTTCACTGTGCTTCCACGAAACTATCCCTTTCGTGGTCCAACCCTACGAGCCAATCCTGCTCATAGTCCAACCCTACAGACTCCTCACCTGTAGTAACACATCCAAACTTACTCAACTTGGACCCTGGCACGCACGCAATCACCATACTATGGACTCCTCGCCCAATAGTAGTCGATGGGAACATTACAGTTCCTTGCCCATCGTGCGCCCAACGCATGCAATCACCATACTAAGGACTCCTCGCCCAATAGTAGCCGATGGGAACATCATTGTTCCATGCCCATCATGCGTTCAACCACTCAAGCACATCCCAGACCTCTATTTGGACTTAGTCCGTCAAGCCCAAACATAAAAGAAGTGAACTTAGTCCTTTAAGTCCACTAATCAAATTAAAAACCAATTATACAGCCACAAAACCCGCCTGGTACCGCCTAGACACCGCTAGGCGGATACTGGCAAAAAACCGCCCGGCGGTCACTCTCCCACCGCCAGGCGCTGCGGCCCAGACAGGACTCGTAATTTTCCGTCACCGCCTGGCGGACACAATCCTGCCGCTAGGCGCCTCTTGCAGGCAGTGGCCACTGCCACTGATTTAAGGCACTACCGCCTGACGGTCTGCCTTGCACGGCCAGGCGCCATACCAGTAGCGAGATGCTACTGGTTTTTGGCACATTTTACAGGTCTGAAGACCTCAATTCGCAACACTACTTCTACACACTAATCATAGTATTTATAACATATCACCAAAACTAAAACACACCTAGTTCAATCAATTCATGCCCAACTCAAACACTATTGTCATACCACATTTCTTTTGATTCTCAAACAGAACAAGCCACAATTAACAATATTCCCCTTACCACTTATCATTATACATGTTATTCTGTGAACATTACCGTACCCCAGTTATGGCCATATGCCCAATTAATTCTTGCACCCATCCTTTTCCCTTTTTATTACCTTACTAGTTCTCATACTCCATATACCCCGATTTCTAAACCCTTTCACCCTTCTATTTATTCCACCCTAGTCTGGTCATTATTTTATGTGTACTTGGACACCCAGATTAACATAACAGCTAACAATATGTAATAAACACCCCAAGCACATTTTTAATCTTCCTTTTATTATCTAAATATCCTAGATGATGAAATTACAACCTATCCTATCTCAAAATACTTCCAATAAGAACCCCAATCATTGCACCCCATGGCAAGAGCACCAACCAGGTTGCACCTACTACTCTCCTGACAGGTCGCCTAGCAGCAGCCTCAGTACCGCCAGGCGGTAGTGAAAAATTGGGCTCTGCCCAGATTCTGATGAAGGATTATCTTGTTCCCTTTTAGAGTTATGAATATGGTGAAGTTGTTTAAGAAAGCTTTTTGAAAATTCCCACTAGACATTAAGATAGCATGCTATCTAGATGTGAAGGTTCATTTCTCAAGCTCATGAAAGGAAGAAGAGAGTTGGATTCAAGCTTAAACACACACGGCAATAACAACACTAAAGAGC
>Ga0209589_1007405_pt1 | contig 17660 bp, 12 predicted proteins | sample CowpeawhiteBW_FD_187525 | JGI IMG/M metagenome (GOLD analysis project Ga0209589, IMG submission 187525) | Root nodule microbial communities of legume samples collected from California USA - Cow pea white BW (SPAdes) (version 2) | ecosystem: Host-associated > Plants > Roots > Nodule | place: USA...
ACTCTTCACACAATGTGTTGTTATTTGAACCAAAGATGATATCATCAACATACACTTGAACAAGTATAACATCACTTTCATGTTTTCTAATGAAGAGTGTTTTATCCACTGCACCTCTAGCATAACCTTTTGATAAGAGAAAATTGCTTAGCCTTTGATACCACTGTCGTGGTGCTTGTTTTAAACCATATAAGGCCTTTTTCAATTTGAAAACATGGTTAGGATAGAGATGATCCTCAAATCCAAGAGGTTTTGATACATACACTTCTTCATTTAGGAAACCATTCAAGAATACACTTTTCACATCCATTTGATGCAATTTAAAGATACACATGCAAGCATATGCTAAGAGTAACCTCACAACTTCTAGCCTAGATACAGGTGCATAAGTTTCATCAAAGTCAATGCATTCTTCTTGATTATAACCTTTAGCAACTAGTCTAGCTTTGTTCCTTACAATATTACCATCTTCATCCATTTTGTTTCTAAAAACCCATTTAGTTCCAATTATATTCATATAATCAGTTTTAGGCACTAGAAACCACACATAATTTCTTGTGAATTGATTGAGTTCATCTTGCATAGCAACAATCCAATTACTATCATTCAAAGCACCATTCACACTTTTAGGTTCAATTTGAGATACAAAAGCAACATGTTCAAAAAATTCAATTCTACGCCTAGTAGATACTCCCTGTTTGATATCACCTATGATGTTGTCCTTTGATAAATCTCTAGGCTGGATCCAATCCTTGGGCAAGTTGTTATCTGCAACATTTTCAGTTGGTTGTTTTTCCTTTTCAACCGATTGATTTCTTGCAGCAGAGGGCTTTGTTGCAGTAGAAATATGCTCCTGCAGTAAATCTTCTTCATCTGCATTGTTTGGCACTTGATCTTGCAACTTTGGGTTAGTTTCATCAAATACAACATGCACAAACTCTTCAACAATCATCAATCTCTTATTATAAACTCTATATTATAGCATAGCCTAACACCTTCATCAACTTTTGCATCAAATTTGCCAAGACTTTCTTTGCCATTATTTAAGATGAAACACTTACATCCAAATACTTTTAGGTGACTTAAAACAGGCCTCCTCCCTTTCAGAAACTCATAGGGTGTTTTCTTCAAAATTGGCCTAATCAACACTTTATTTAAAAAAAAGAGTTTTTCATGTTTCTGAATTTAGAAACTTTCTTTATGCTCAACAAGGTTATGAAGTGGTTTCCAAGTGCAATAAGATTATTATTTTTAGACATTGTTATTTGGATGATAAATGATATATTTGTGATGGTTTGTTTGAGTTAAACACCTTTATCTTGTAATAAAATATTTATATGTTTTTCTTTGATTATTACAAAATGTTGAAAGTTGTGACATATGACACGCTATTATTATAATTGTTGAGAAGATTGATTAAAGACCATTCAAATTATAAAATTTTGAGGTGCAAAATTAATTAATTAGAGAAGTGATGATACATGTCTTTATAAATGAGTGTTTTTGTGAGAAACTCATGGTATTATTCATTAAGTAACATCTTCATATAGTGTTAATATGTGGTTCAACGAAAGAAAAAAAAAGTTTTGATATGGTAAATGTTATATTAGTGAAACTTCATATTCTACTTGCCATATTTTGAACACAAAAGTTTGTGATAAAATTTTTATGAGTTATGAAATAAAAAAGAACCACATTTAAATATTTCAAAGTGTAGGGGTGTATTGTAAAGGTTAATATACCTCTTAATAAGAAAAAAAATCCTTGGTTATTTATATTGATAAATTTCTAGAGATGTTTTGTAAAACCCTCTTTTTATTTCTGCTCTAATTTAAAAAGGGCTGCCCCAAATCAGTTGAGCCTAGGGCTGACCTATAGGAAGCCAAAGATCCTAATTTGCCCTAACACTTTAGTTTCACTCACTTTCAGAAAACATTCGTTCTCACGCTCTCCTTGCTTCCCAACAGAAAGCTCTGTTAGGGTTTGGTTCCCCATCCTCTCCAAGCAAGCTCAAGCTCTTCCACTCCATGTAAGTTGATTCTAGGCTCGTAGTAGTTCCCTTCTAGCTTTATTTTCGTATTTTCTTGGGGACTCACCTCAATAACCTTGTTTTGTTCTGTTCCACTATTTTCCAGCTCACTAAGTTGTCCCCGGAGTTGTGGTGCTCACTGTTGGATATACGAGTCATTTGGACTAGCTCTTTCCAAGTAAGGGAAGCTATTAGTTTTTGGTATATTTTTGAGTTAGGGGTTCAAATATTCATGAAACTGTGATATTTGACGTTATTTCTCATATTCTGGATGCATCACGCAGTCGTTGGGCGAGTTGACTTGGTCGTTGGGCGACTGTGTATTTTTCTGATATGCGCAATTTTAGTAAAATTGACCTTCCCGACTCAATAACCGTTGGATTGAGCTCAAATTTTGACATTTGGTTCATAACATGCTATGTTATGGTTTGACTGGTTGGATCGTCGATTAGATGTCTGTAGCTTGAGAAATGTGTCACGCATTACTACAGTGATTTTGGTTTTGTGATAATAAATTTTCTTAGGAATTTTGGTATAAGAATTATGGTTGTGTTGTGCTTGATTGTATGGAATTGCAGGTACTTAAATGTTAGCACTCATTTATTTGGGGTGAATACTATTTTGCGATATATGTATGTCTTGGTATGCATTTATAAAGTATGAGATGAATGAATTTGCATGAGTGATGTGATTCATGGATTGTGAATGATGAACTTGGATAAATCTTGGCATGCGATTTCAATGAAATGGTTGGTTATATATGTGGTCATGAATTCGGTATGAGCAATAATGTTACGTTGATGGCATGGTATTGGTATAAGGTGAAGTTTTATATCTCCGAATTGGGAAGAATGGGATGGTATGAAATCAACATGGAATATGAATGAGGATAGGTTACAAAGGATGACGTGAGGTGTTAAATGCATGATCAATATTATTTGTTTGTTTGGAATGTGATTGGTATGTTGTCAGTATGTAAATCCATGAGTCTCTAGGTGAGACTTCTTGGTGGTGCTTCAGTGGTCGGGATGTAATTCCATGGCCCCTGTTAGTGGAAGTCCATGGTGGTGCCCCATCTATATAATTTGGTAAGGATTCAAGGTAAGGTTGCATCCTGACACTCTAAGGAGTCAGTTAGTCTCACTTAGAGTAGACTGACTCCTGTGGTGAGAGTAGTAGGAGGCCTGAAACTCATTAAGGGCTAACTTTGTGTGGGGGGGATTGAAACATTGTAACACTTAGCTCGGGGGTGAGCAGGGTAATCCACCATAAGTGCAAGCATCTGCTGAATCCGACCAGATTATATGTAATCCGGATGAGTCGAGTCTGAGTCTAGTGTATTGCTTGAGAAGTCATAACATGATTGGTTGATGAATACTGTTTGGATTGTGTAATAGCATGCGATTACTTGATAAACTATTTCTACTCTAGCTTACCCTTTGTTTGTTGGATTGCTTTGTATGTTGTTCTTCTACTTTTGCGATGATAATCAATTTATTGATGGGAGCATATGTGAGAGGTACTCGAGGTCAATAAGGAAGAGATGATTCCGCTGCTTAGTCATCTGGGCTGGATTCTACTGCTTTGGACTTTCTTTTTGGGGCTATGGCCCATGTACTAGTCTGTCTTTTAATTTCCTATTTTGATTACTGATGAACATTGTATTTGGTTTAGTTGTGGCATAGTTGTGTGCCTTGGTTATTGTATGGAGTAGTGTTTAAACTTTAGGACTGTGTTTCTGTATTATCCTGTGTGACACTTCCTTTAATCATGATTATAAATTAAATGGGGTGTTACATGTTTCCTTCAAATGATAAGTTAACTAAATTTGTTTGTGATGCCTCTATTACTGTTTTGCAATCTAGTGATAATATTATTTGTGTTTTTTCTAGTTATAGCAATATGTCCAATTTCTTGAGATTATTGAATGATATATATATTAATGTGAATTGGATATTGATTTTGGTGACAAAATCAACTACTGGTTATGGTTATGTTTTAATCTTGAATAGAGGTGCACTATCATGGAAATATGTTAAAAACTTGTTGTTATGTCATGATCTACTATGCAAGCATAAATTATTCCTTTTTTCAATGCATCTTGGCAATCAAATTGTTATAAAGTTTATAGTAAAAATGTCAATAAAATTGACATATGAGAACGAGAGACAAATATATTATAAACTTAATTACTCATGGTATTCTCTCTCTTGACTTTGTCAGGTCAGAAATAAATATTGTAGATCTGTTTATCAAAAGGTTGATGCATCAACAAGTATTTGAGTCGTCGAGGGGAATGAGATTGTAGCCCATAAATTAGTTGCAACAATGGACACCCTTCTCCACATGAATGGCCATTCCATGGAATGGAGTTCAATGGGTAACAATGAAGTTGTTGTTGACTAAAGTACACCAACCAATTTGATTAAATTTTATGTCTCATTCCTATGGCGAGTGTTGGTATCGCGCATCGTAATGTTTAGCGTTTGGACAAAAACTAAGAGGGGGTGAATTGGTTTTAAGTAATAAAATTAATACTTTAAAATTTTTCCAAAATTTTACCGATTAATTTGGTATTAGTTCCTTTATATGCAACACTAGATTTAATATAGAGATAGAGATAGAGAAGAAGATTGAACACAAGTATTTATACTGGTTCAAATCAAAAGATCCTACGTCTAGTTGTTAATCTCTTCAAATAAAGAGATTAACTCAATCACTAACAAATATTAGATTATAATCAGATAGTAAAAGATTAAGGAAAGAAAACACCTATCTTAAACACACAAGAGATGAACACCTTTCTCTGAATCACACAAAGAACCTTGACCTTAGCTTTCCTAGCAACAACAACAACACTCAATCTCCTAGAAAACCTCTCAGGAAAAGTTATCGCTCTACCCACACTAGGTTTTTCAAAGCTTCTTTTGAGAACACTCAGAGAACTCTCTTTGTAGTCACAACACTAACACTCTAGCTTCTAAAAAAGGTTAGTTCGGAGTAACTTTAATGTTCCTTAAATAGGGGTTCTAAAAATTAAGTCAAAAACTGAACAGTAACGTTCAAACTGATAGGGATAATCGATTATTCCAGTGTATTTTTTGAAAACAAAATTTTGAGCAGATAATCGATTATTAGAGGTGATAATCGATAATTCCAGTGCTTTTTTTGAAAAATTTGACTCAGCTCAAGATAATCGATTATCCTAAGTGATAATCGATTATCACATTGGTTTTTCGAGAAATACCAGAATTTTGATCTTGCTTGTTGATTCTAACTATTCTAAGTACAATTTACAAGATAACTTTAAACATAAAACACATGTTCTTCATATTGACTTCTAGATGGCTTTTAGGCTTCTTTTATCATCATCAAAATCTTGCTTCAGCATTTGACTTGTATTTTTCTTTTTGCAACAGCGAGGTGTACTATAAATTGTGGCAATAATTAGGTTGAGGTATATGCATTGTTATGCTTATATATTTTTAGTATATAAAATGCCTCTTAATAAACCCAATGGTTGAGGTATGTGCATTATTATGCTTATTTTATAAAATACCTCTTAATAAACTCAATGCCAATTATTGTAGGGGTATTAGTCACAAACCACCCTTTGAGGGTTTACTTAGTGAGTGTGATGGTGGGGCCATCATTGTGAGACATGGGCAAGTCTCTAAGTTGTTAGTTTTGAAATGGTTGAAATGCCAAGAAGGGGGGGGTTGAATTGGCTAGTTAAAAATTTAGGCTATCTTTGAAAGCTATAAACCACCTTTAATTGAATCAATTGGATCACCAAGTTAGGATGCAAAAGCTATTGGACAATATGCTTTCAATCGGTCAAAAATAGAGTTAATCGATTGATTTTATTAAACCGATTCTGTTCTGCTATAATCAACCAATTGAAACAAAAAAATAGTCGACTGAAATACTGGAAAAAATGAAAAAATGCATATTCAAGTTTTATACCAGGAACAGTGCACAAGAATGATCAAGGCAGGTTCTAAATGATTATGCAAACATGCTCAATGTTGCAAATGTTATGAAAACATGCAAGAACACGAAAAAGAGGATTGAAACACAAGTTCTTTAAAATTTAAATGATTATGCAAAAAAGAAGGGTTAAAGAAAAGATGAGATCACAAGATTTTATACTGGTTCACTCAAACCTGAGTGAGATCCAATTTGTCAAGGCAACCTGAGCTTGACTTTGCACTATTTCAAAAGATTTACAAAGTATCCACCCTTACAATTTCAAAATAAGCAAAAACCACAAACAAGACTCTTGAATCACACAAGAATCACACCGGCATAGTAAGAACCCTCTTGCAGACCTGGAAAACCATCAAGCACACACACAAAGCTTGAGAAAGATCAAACCTCAGTGGTAGCACAACCAGCCTACCACAAACCACTTTCTCCAAGCTTAAAACATATACCAAAAACTCCTAGAATTGATCCAAGATCAATCTTCAACTGTTGCAGTCTGAATGATCACTAAAAAGAGAGTTTCCACAAGTTTCTAGAATAATTTCGCTCTAAAAAATGATCAGAGACCATCTCTCTCGAAAATCATAGCTCTTATAGTTAAATTGTTACGAAATTCAACAGGTTGATTTCCAAATCAATCAGTTGATTTCACTAGACTTAAATGAAATCAGTCGATTAAAAAATAAATCAATTGATTGAATTAGTTGTAGTTTAAGACTATTGCAGCCAACCTTTTAACCTGTTGAAAAACCATTCAAGATATTAAAAGAATCATTTTAACCTGTTGAAAAACCATTCAATAGATTAAAAGACACACAAAAAACCAAATACATCAAATTAATGCTACAAGGTCTACAATATGAACTACAAACTACAAATACACTTTCTTAATGATGTAACCATGTGGAGAACACACGTTGCAACCTTGATCAACATGAATACCATCAAATCTCCTTATCTTCATCAATGTAGGCTTCATTCCAATGGTAATGGGTTCAAGGTGGTTCAAAAGGGCTTCATCAAATCTTCACGAGGCATACCACCTTGGCTTCACATGTCAACATTATCCCCCTGATTTGATGAAGCCAACCTATATCTTGTTCTATCTTCCATTGCAAATTGCTTCCATTGGTTGGATACCATTAAGTTGATGAAGTGACGCGTTAGCCTTAAACTTGTAAACCTGAAAAACATTTACAGTAGCAATACAGACAAGCTAGCTAGCACATAAAGATGCACATGCTCCCCCTATCAATAATATGAGTTCAAATTCAGATTTGATTATTGATTCCAATTTTAATGCTTTTACTTAGTTTAATGTGATCAATTTTCCATTTTTCAATTTTTCTCCCCCTTTGGATTCATCAAATAGAACAAATGCATAAGGGAACAAACATTGCATATCATTTCATTAATACTGGAACAAAATACAGCCAACAGAAATTGAAAACATAGAAAATAAGCATGAAGTTGATATAATCAGCCAACTGAAAATGAAAACAACCAACTGAAACTGACAAAACTCAAACTGAAAAATCACAAACACATGGATGCAATGCATGATCCTAAAAGCTAACACACTCAGTCATCTTGAGGATCATTTCTAGTTTGGAATGAGGTCAGCAGGTCATGGATATCATGGATTTGGCCATCCAATGCATTGAATCTCTCATTGCAATATCTGTGATGTGCATGTTGGGACACATTGAGTTCATGCAGTTGATTCAACACCATCCTCTCAAAATGTCAGTACACAAGGCCTCTATCCTTTGGAAGGTTGTAGGAAATTAAGTCCATGGGTCCAATAGTTGGTTCTTCATCTTGATTTGCATCACTTGGGCCAACTTCATGATCATGTGCACCACCAACTACAACACCAGCAACTGTCTATGCATTTCCCTCCTTGAGAAAACCCATTTTTGTGCAGATTTTGGTTGGAGGTATGGTTCAGTAGTCCAGTTGACTCTTCTATCTCATCTTCTACATCAATTCCAAAGTATTCAATGAATTTTGACACCAAAACCACATATGGCAGCCTAAAATCCGTGAGCCTCTTGGCCTTGAGCATGTGATCACGAAACACATAGATCTAATCCACTTGAGTGTTGTGTTAGATGCAGTACATGAGAATCAAATCTCCCTCATTCAATGTTGAATGGTTGCTACCACGTGGAACAAAGATTCTTGTGAAAATCATACCAAGTAACCTTTGATCCACCTTGAGACCACCAACATGGAAGTGCTTGATCTCAGCAGTTGGATTCCTCAAGCATTGGCCGTAGTATTAGACCTTGTTGAATTTTGGAACTACCCCAATTTCACCTTTCCTCACTTGCACACCCTTTGATTTAAGTCCAGCCACATCTTTCCAAGCTTTCTTGTTAATCTCCATGCGGACACCCTTGATGCTTGACATTAGTACATCATTTTTTAACTCCAAGTTGGTGAAAAACACCTTCACCAAGTCTGGATAGATTTTCCCTGAAAGTTCAAGGAAGGTCTTCAACCTTTGATGCTTGAGTTGTTGAAATAGGCTTTCAAAGCCTTCAGCCCTCAGCCACGAGAATCTCAGCACCTTAGGAATGCTGATTTGCTTCTTATTCATCTTAATGAGGAACACTTGGATGTTGTCCTCATGATCTTCAAACCATGCTTCAATTTTCCCATGATTTTCTTGGTTTGGAGACCTTGGGGTAAGAGGATTGAAGTGCTCATCATCAGATTGGGTAGCTCTTTATTGACGGTGAGGCATGATGAGTGTGGGTATGGTTGTTTCTAAGAGATGTATGATGCAAATGCAACAATTCAAGTGTAGTATTTATAGTTGAACAGGTCGATTTTCAAAAACAGTCGATTAAATGGTGCAAATTTTTCTAATTAATTAGTTTTAGGTCACCCAACCTAGATTAATGCAGTTGATTACAATATCTCACACATTCATGGTGTTTCCAATGAGTTTTTATGAGTGAATCAATCAGTTCAGATCATCTGAGCTACATGCATTTTGGAATTATATACTACACATGCTTTTTGGTCAAACAAATCAGTAAAAGCAACACATGGCTGATGAAATAGTTGTTAAGAGTAGATAGTACCTGACAAAAAGATGTTTTCTTTGACTAGGTTAGCTTTGCAATTCAATTTGTTAGTAAATGCACAATTTAAGTAAAATCAACACGTTGAAAAGTAGAATTAGTCGATTAAAACAACATCAAAGCATCAAAGATTAAAACCAAAATCTGGTTAAGTGAAATTAGCTGACTGATTTTGAAAATCAATCGATTGAAAATCGTAAAATTGAACTTCATTTTTCCAAATTCAATTTTAATGGAATGAACATACTAAATTATATCAACAGATTAAAAACCATAGCAGATCAAATTTTCATCATTCAGTGGCAGTTTAAGTGAAATAAACATGTTGAAAAGTAGCATCAACATGTTGACAGATCATGATTTTTGCAAACAAAGGCATATTTAAGTGAAATCAACACGTTGAAATTAAAAATCAACAGGTTAATTATGACTGTTTTCAATTTTCTTATACAACAACTGATTTTAATGAAACAAATGCATGAATACATAAGATTAACATGTTAAAAATACATCAGACCACATTCTTCATGTCTAATATGCCTAGTTCAGTTCTTAGTTTGTTAAACCTATCTCTAGCCAACGTTTTGGTGAACAAATCAGCCAATTGATTTTCAATTTTAACAAATTGAATTTCACAATCTCCCTTCTGAACATCATCACGAATGAAATGATGCCTAATCTCTATATGCTTGGTTTTAGAATGTTGTATTGGATTCTTGGTTAAGTTAATGGCGCTAGTATTATCACAGTACAATGGTACCTTACTTAGCATTACACCATAGTCCAAAAGTTGATGTTTCAACCATATGATTTGTGCACAGCCATGTCCAGCAGCAATATACTCAGTTTCAGCAGTGGAGAGTGCCACACATGCTTACTTTTTGCTATTCCATGAGATTAGACTTGATCCAAGTAAATGGCAAGTGCCACTTGTGCTTTTCCTATCCAATTTGCAACCTACATAATCCGAATATGAAAAGCCACTAAGAGTTATGTTAGAATCACATGGATACCATAAACCAAAATTGGTTGTTCCTTTAAGGTACTTTAGAATCCTTTTTGCAACTTTAAAGTGTGATTCCTTTGGATTTGTTTGGAACCTAGCACATAAGCATACACCAAACTGAATACATGGCCTACTTGTTGTAAGATAGAGCCAAGACCCAATCAACACTCTATATTTGGTTGAATCCATTGATTGGCCAGCCTCATCTGCATCCATAAGACAGTTTGTAGCAATTAGAGTGGCAACTTCCTTGCAATCCTCCATTTTGAACTTTTTCAACAAGTCAAAACAATATTTTGATTGGTTTAAAAATGTTCCATGCTTGAATTGCTTTACTTGCAGCCCTAGAAAGTAGGTAAGCTCACTCATCATGGACATCTCAAATTCTCCCTGCATAGTTGCAACAAACTCTTCACACAATGTGTTGTTATTTGAACCAAAGATGATATCATCAACATACACTTGAACAAGTATAACATCACTTTCATGTTTTCTAATGAAGAGTGTTTTATCCACTGCACCTCTAGCATAACCTTTTGATAAGAGAAAATTGCTTAGCCTTTGATACCACTGTCGTGGTGCTTGTTTTAAACCATATAAGGCCTTTTTCAATTTGAAAACATGGTTAGGATAGAGATGATCCTCAAATCCAAGAGGTTTTGATACATACACTTCTTCATTTAGGAAACCATTCAAGAATACACTTTTCACATCCATTTGATGCAATTTAAAGATACACATGCAAGCATATGCTAAGAGTAACCTCACAACTTCTAGCCTAGATACAGGTGCATAAGTTTCATCAAAGTCAATGCATTCTTCTTGATTATAACCTTTAGCAACTAGTCTAGCTTTGTTCCTTACAATATTACCATCTTCATCCATTTTGTTTCTAAAAACCCATTTAGTTCCAATTATATTCATATAATCAGTTTTAGGCACTAGAAACCACACATAATTTCTTGTGAATTGATTGAGTTCATCTTGCATAGCAACAATCCAATTACTATCATTCAAAGCACCATTCACACTTTTAGGTTCAATTTGAGATACAAAAGCAACATGTTCAAAAAATTCAATTCTACGCCTAGTAGATACTCCCTGTTTGATATCACCTATGATGTTGTCCTTTGATAAATCTCTAGGCTGGATCCAATCCTTGGGCAAGTTGTTATCTGCAACATTTTCAGTTGGTTGTTTTTCCTTTTCAACCGATTGATTTCTTGCAGCAGAGGGCTTTGTTGCAGTAGAAATATGCTCCTGCAGTAAATCTTCTTCATCTGCATTGTTTGGCACTTGATCTTGCAACTTTGGGTTAGTTTCATCAAATACAACATGCACAAACTCTTCAACAATCATCAATCTCTTATTATAAACTCTATATTATAGCATAGCCTAACACCTTCATCAACTTTTGCATCAAATTTGCCAAGACTTTCTTTGCCATTATTTAAGATGAAACACTTACATCCAAATACTTTTAGGTGACTTAAAACAGGCCTCCTCCCTTTCAGAAACTCATAGGGTGTTTTCTTCAAAATTGGCCTAATCAACACTTTATTTAAAACATAGCAAGTAGTGTTGACTGCATCAGCCCAAAAACACTTAGGTAGTGAGTTTTCGTTTAACATAGTTCTAGCTAGTTCCTCAAGTGACATGTTTTTCCTTTCAACAACACCATTTTGTTGTGGGGTTCTTAGTGTAGAAAAATTATGCTTAATGTCATGCTTTTAACTAAAGTTCAAACCTTTCATTTTGAAATTCCCCACCATGGTCACTTCGAATAAACACTATCTTGGAACTCTTTTCATTTTCAAGCATCTTGGCAAGTCTTTTAAAAGCATGAAAAGTGTCATTTTTGGCAGCTAAGAACAAAGTTCATGTGTACCTAGAGAAATCATCAACTATGACTAATGCAAAAAGGTTGCCACAAGGCTCATGGTTCGAGATGGACCAAATAGATCCATGTGAAGCATCTCTAAAGGTCTTTTAGTTGAAACAACATTTTTAGGTTTAAAAGAGACCTTGGTATGTTTTCCTTTTTGACATGCTTCACACACTCTATCCTTCTCAAACTTAAGTTTTGGTAGTTCTTCAACCAACTGTTTTTAATTTAGCCGATTGAAATGGTGCATGTGTATATGACAAAGTCTCCTATGCCATAACCAAGTGTCATCCTCTTTTGTAAGCAAACAATGGATGCTAAATGATGCATGATGCATATCAAGTAGATATATATTATTGACTCTTTTGCCTATCAAAACAATACTACCACATACATCATATATAAAGCAATTATTTGGTTCAAACATGACTTTAAAGCCTTTATCACATAGTTGACTTATACTTATCAAATTGTGTTTCAATCCTTCTACCAACAACACATTTTTGATACTGAAAGAGGATCCATTGCTTATGACTCCACTTCCACGGATTCTTCCTTTGTTATTGTCTCCATAGGTTACAAACCCTTCCTCCTTCAATTCTAACTTAGCAAATTTGGTCTTATCTCTTGTCATATGTCTTGAACAGCCACTATCAAGGTACCACAAATCTTTCTTATTACCTTTTATGACTTGGCTTGAAGAGGATGACTCATAACCAGCCATGAGGCATAAATTGGCTTCTTCACTCTCATCTTGTGAAGAGCTACTTGTTGTTGAATCATCATTGTCCTCCCATGCAATGTATGCACGTCTCTCATTTGGCTTCTTCTCCTTTTTCCTATCAACACTCTTCTTCTTCTCTTTGTTAGCATTTGGACATTCAATTTTGATATGTCCTTGTTTTCCACAGTTATAACAAGTAAAATTAGAAGAGTTTGATTCATTATGTTTGGAAGTATACCTCTTGGGATTACCTTTGCTTTTGAGATACTTACCAAACCTTTTGACAAGGAGATTCATGTTGTCACTTTCACTTGATTCAGCCACCTCATCCTCTGGTTCCTCATTCCTCTTGGTGCTAGTCTTCGAGGCTATGTTCCTTACCTTTTCTCACTTGACTCTAGCTCATTTAGCCTTTGCATCTCAATCCCATGCTCCCTAAGCTTGCTAAACAATGCAGCTGTAGTCAAAGTGGATAGATCTCTTGTTTCTAAGATAGTCGTGACCTTTGGTTGCCAAGATCTATCAAGACACTTCAGCACCTTGATGTTTAACTCTTCTTTGTCATATTCCTTACCCAAACCCATGAGATGGTTGACTATGTGAGTGAATCTCTTTTGTACATCCGCTATAGATTCTCCTTGTTTCATCTTGAATAGCTCATACTCTTGAATCAAGGCATGCTTCCTTGCTCTTTTAACATCATTGGTTCCTTCATGAGTCACTTCAAGAACCTCCCACATTTCCTTGGCACTCTTGCATTGTGAAACACGAAAAAACTCATCCATGTTGAGAGATGACGTGAGGATATTCTTAGCATTGCAATCATATTGAGCTCTCCTCCTTTCTTCCTCTATCCATTGAGTCCATGACTTATCAACTTGCACATTTGCAACAATATGCTTAAGAGTATATGGTCCATTTATGATTGCCTCCCATATCCTTTGATCTACTGACTCAATAAAGATTTTCATCCTAATTTTCCAAAATTGGTAATTAATGCCACTAAACATAGGGGGTCTATGAATTGAGGCACCTTCAGCAAAGGATAACTTGTTTTTAGTCATTTCAAGTAGTTCAAAAACAGATTTAGGACCTTACTTGAGCAAATTTCAAGTACTTAGCTCTAGATACCAATTGTTAGTTTTGAAATGGTTCAAATGCCAAGAAAGGGGGTTGAATTGGCTAGTTAAAAATTTAGGCTATCTTTGAAAGCTAAAAACCACTTTATTTAAATCAATTGGATCACCAAGTTAGGATGCAAAAGCTACTGGACAGTATACTTTCAATCGGTCAAAAATAGTTAATCGATTGATTTTACTAAACAGATTTTATTCTGGTATAATCAACCGATTGAAACTGAAAAACAATCGACTAAAATATTGGGAAAAATGCAAAAATGCATATTCGAGTTTTATACCAGGAACAGTGCACAAGACTGATCAAGACAGGTTCTAAATGGTTATGCAAAGATGCTCAGTGCTGCAGATGTCATGAAAACATGCAAGAACACGAAAAAGATTATTGAAACACAAGTTCTTTAAAATTTAAATGATTATGCAAGAGAGAAGGGTTAAAGAAAAGATGAGATCACAAGATTTTTATACTGATTCACTCAAACCTAAGCTACATCCAGTTTGTCAAGGCAACCTGAGCTTGACTTTACACTATTTCAAAAGATTTACAAAGTATCCACCCTTACAATTTCAAAATAAGCAAAAACCACCAACAAGACTCTTGAATCACACAAGAATCACACCAGCACAACAAGAACCCTCTTGCAGACCTGAAAAACCACTAGGCACACACACAAAGCTTGAGAAAGATCAAACCTCAGTGGTACCACAACCCAACCTACCACAAACCACTTTTGTCTAAGCTTCAAACATAAGCCAAAAACTCCAAGAATTGATCCAAGATCACTCTTCAACTGTTGCAGTCTGAATGATCACCAAAGAGAGAGTTTCCACAAGTTTCTAGAACAATTTCGCTCTAAAAAATGATCAGATACCATCTCTTTCGAAAATCACAACTCTTATAGTTAAATTGTAACGAAATTCAACAAATTGATTTTCAAATCAATCGGTTGATTTCACTTGACTTAAGTGAAATCAGTCGATTAAAAAATAAATCAACTGATTGAATTAGTTGTAGTTTAAGACTACTTCAGCCAACCTTGTAACCTGTTGAAAAACCATTCAACAGATTAAAAGACACACTAAAGACCAAATACATCAAGTTAATGCTACAAGGTCTACAATATGAATTACAAACTACAAATACACTTTCTTAATGATGTAACCATGTGGAGAACACACGTTCCAGCCTTGATCAAGATGAATACCATCAAATCTCCTTATCTTCATCAATGCAGGCTTCATTCCAATGGTAATGAGTTCAAGGTAGTTCAAAAGGGCTTCATCAAATCTTCATCAAATCTTCATGAGGCATACCACCTTGGCTTCCCAGGTCAACATAAGTGATACTCATGAAACAAGATACATGCGCAAGGCCGTAACGTGCACTCACTGATTAGAACCTATAATGAACACTGATATTGTATGTGTTATTTACTATAACTCGATCATAGGGGATGTAGCTCAAGACAATCAAGTCTTTGCATTTTTCTCGGATGGAAATTTATACACACTATGTGTAAGGTTCAAACCCCGAAGGTTCCTTACTCTGAATTGCAATATTTTGTTTTAAAAGATAATATATATTTTTTTAAAATTATGTAGGCGATTAATGGAAATATTTTAATATAATTTAAAAAAATATGTAATTAAAATAAAAAACCTATAATTACTTAAGTTTTCATGAACTTTTAATTTTATGGGTTAATGTCATTTATGGTTAACAACTATATTCATATGATTATTTACTCTTGTGTCTCCTTTTGTTACTTATAAATACAACCTAGGTACGTGGGAAAAGATATAATAGATACAACAAACACTAGAGTTTTCTCAAGAGTGTTCTTCTTTTCTTTTATATACTATCTTTTAAGACATTAGTGTTCATAAGGTTCATAGGTTTTTTGCTGCAGTCGATCGAACTGATATGTTGTTGTATATTGGGTGAGAAACACATATGATTTGAAACACATGATTGTGTATTTGTATTGCCCTGTGCAGTGGGGACGTTTTCTCTCTAAGGATAGCACTATACATGCCTCAACCCAGGCTATTTCTACTCCTTACCTTATTTATTTTTTATCTATTATCTATTATTGTTATAAGAATTATTAGGTCTCTGATTAATATTTGTTAATTTATATATATATATATATATATATATATATATATATATATATGTCTTAGTATTATTATTTCTCTAATTATTATTATTATATTATTTAATATTTTTTATTATTGTTAGTATTATTTGGGTAATCATTTTCTAACAAAAATAGGTAATGTAATATTAACCAATATCAATAAAATAACAATTTACCTTGAATATATAATAACAATAATAATAATAATGTGGCACCTTACCTGATATACCAAATATTTTGTAAATATATCGTATTAAAGAATATAATGACGTAATCAAACTACCGAGATTTAGTCACATATAATGTTAATATATGAATATTTGCACCAACAAATATATCTCAGAATATCTTCCAACTACTTTAGGTCAATAAAGCAAACTAGGACTTATTGGGCCGCATCACTTAGAATATTTGCTAGGTTAGGTATGTACACACACCTGCACCAATTTCACCTAGCGACGCTAGAGTTGCGCCAAGTGATACTACGTGCTGTGAGTGGTTGCGTTGGAAGATTTTTACACAGCTTTGGATGAAAGCCTTGAACAAATGACTTGCTAGAGGCCCATTTACGAGTTGTAGCTTGTAATGGGGAGTTAAACATGTGGCCATTTCAGGTTGTAGCCTGAGGGTAATTTGAATGTTGATGTGAGGTCAATAGTCTTGTGATAAATACAGATCGTGGTTCGAAATGGGGAGCTCCACTCGATGTTGCGGATTGTAGTCAGTAACAGGATAATTCCTGCGCGTGATCTACGAGTGGTGGCCGGTAGATGGTGGAACCACAAGTTGGAGCTTGTGGCAACAAGAGTCATCTTAAAGATATCATCAATGGGTGTAGAATCGGGATGTACATGGTGGTGGCTGAGAGTGCTAGTGTCTGAGGATGGTAGTCCTCAGAAAGGTTGTTGGTTTAAATTAATAATTGGGTTTTGGGTTACATTGTATTATTTATTATTTCTATTATTTTGAGCTCACCCTATCTACTTGTTTTTAGCAGATGGTGTTTGATATCGCTGTCATGAAGCGATCAAATTACCACTACTTAACTTTAGCAACTTCAGTATTGCTAAGTTAGTAGTGAACAAACTAGTTAGGGTTAAGCTAACCCTGAGTCGTCTCCCAACGAACACGGAATTGCTTTTTAACAAATTAGTTCTTATAAAAACTATACAAAAGAGTTAGTCAAATAAAATAACGAAAATATAAAAGGATTAAGATAAAAAAGAAAGAAATAGATTTGAAAAGATAAAAAGAAGTAAAAACAATAGTAAAGAAAATAGATTGATTCCACTGCTTTTTCAAAATAGATCCATCATCAGTTATCTGAAGATTATTGCTCAATTAATTATTGTTGTGGATTTGCAAATTAATCAATGTAAAGTCTCAATTAATTTGTTGGGGTTCTCACTTTTAACCAAAGTACAATCTCAATTAAAAGTGAGAACTTTTAGATTATCCATAGTACATTTAACCAAAGTACAGTCTCAATTAAATTTTACTATGCCTAATCATGTTTATTGTTTTATCTCTTCACCAAATAAAAAGCTTAATTAATCAAAGTAAAGTCTCGATTAATTTTAATTAGAGTAAATACCTTTAATCAAAGTAAAGTCTCAATTATTGGTAAAAACTCATTCAATCACATGAAAGTTTCTAA
>Ga0209589_1007408_pt1 | contig 17655 bp, 13 predicted proteins | sample CowpeawhiteBW_FD_187525 | JGI IMG/M metagenome (GOLD analysis project Ga0209589, IMG submission 187525) | Root nodule microbial communities of legume samples collected from California USA - Cow pea white BW (SPAdes) (version 2) | ecosystem: Host-associated > Plants > Roots > Nodule | place: USA...
ATATAAAAAATAATTAAATAAAATATATCAAAATAATATTTTACATTATGAAAATAAAAATATTAAAAAAGTATCAAATGTGTGTCTTAGAAACAATTTGAGAGACCATTGAATGAAATCACACGAAGAAAAACAACTGTATAATCAAGATATGATAAAATTAAAAATACTTTAGAGATCTAAAAAACCTTTTAAATATGAACATAACCAATGCTTTGGAAATAACGAAAATTGTTTTAGCGAAAAAAAATAGTTCTTCAAATGAAATAATAATAATAATAATAATAATAATAATAATAATAGAGTAAAAAAGATAAATTTTTTATATTACGTAGTATTTTGACGGGTATGAGGACGAGGACGGGACAAATATGTACAATATCAATTTTATAATTATTTCATAAAATTAATTAATTGCACTATATTTAATATCAATTTTATTTATTATACTTAAAACTGAAATTATTATTATATCATTTAAATATACTACTTACTACTTCATTACTTTAATAACAACATTTACAACAATATAACATAATTTTCATGATATTTCATTACATAATATTTTACTACTTAATATACAAAATAAATAAAAAATACAATCCGTGCGTACGCACGGATCAGTCTCCTAATTTAACTAAAAAGTATAACTTTTTTTTGTACTCAACACGTAACAAATTAAAAAAAAATATTAATTGGTAGAAATTTAACTAAAGAATATAACTTTTTTTGTACTCAACATATAAAAAAATTTATTACGAAGTTAAGTGAACATACCCAAATTTATGACAAACATCAAACCTAATTAAAGTTTAATATTAATTACATGCTAAAGTTTTACAAAAATTTGGCATACTTTATTAAGTTATACAAAAGAGTTACAAATTTGCTTAAATATTTTATAATTATTTCTATTGAAATTTTATTTCATTTTACAATTTATTAACATTCTTTTCTTGTATCAACAATATTAGATAATTCATAATATTCTTTAAACCGAACACCGATCTTAATAAAAATAACGTTTTAACTACGTATCGGTGATTAATAATATGTAGAAATAATTAATATATTTTATTTTAAATTAATTCTATCTATAAAATTATAATCTCATAATATCATCAATTAAAATATTTTTTTAATTACATTCATCAACTCATTTATAAATTTTAACTTCATTTTTTACTCAATTTATTTCAATATAAAGAACCTTATTCTTCGTTGAAAGAATCCAAAAGACACATCATGTTTCATTTACTATAATATAATAAGTTAATATTATTCTGATAATTTTTTTTATTGTCATTTAACATAGAATAAAGTTCAAAAGATCAAATATCTATATTCAAATTATTATTATTTTTTGTGCGATTGCGTTCAATTAATACATTATAATCTTTAATAGTGCATAGAAAAAGATAATTTACTAGAATTTAGAAAAAAATGAAGTAAAGAGACATTTGAAATATCCTTAAACTTGAATATTATTTTCCTTTTATATAATAATATTTAAAAATACTTTTTACTTTCACAACGTTATTTCATTAATGTTGATAAAATTAATATATGTTTTTGTTATCATAAATTAAATTTGATGTGTAGTCTTGATAGTTGCCCATTAGAGTAACTCACAAGGATGATGATATCTTGAAACTTACTCAATAAAATACTTTTATTTATTAGTATTCGAAATAATAATATATTAATCATATTTATCTTACTTTTTAAGTTCAAATTTTAATACACATTATTATATTACGAAGAGTTATGAAGTGAATGTATTTTTGTGTTTTATACCATATGTTTTCTTTTATATTTATTGTGTTTGTTTTGTATAATTATAAAGGATAATGATATACTGACTCACTTTTAATTCACCACTTCATTCATCCTTCAATTATTTATTTTGATTTTTTTAATGGGATGAATTGATTATCGAAAGGTGATTAAAGTGGTGAGTTAAAAGTAGATAAAAAAAATGGATCAAAATATCATTATCCAATTATAAAATAATATGTGGTAGAAATTAAGAAATTAAGAAAATATTAGTTTGTAAAAATTTAACTAGAAAATATAACTTTTTTTGTACTCAACATATAGCAATTTAAGAAAATATTAATAGTTAGAAATTTAACCAAAAAATATAACTTTTTTTATACTCAACATGTAACAAAATTTATTACGAAGTTAAGTTAACATACCTAAATTTATGACACACTTAAAACCTAATTAATGTTTAATATTAATTACTTGTTAAAGTTTTACATAAATTTGGCATACTTTATTAAGTTATTCAAAAGAATTACAAATTTGTTTAAATATTTTATAATTATTTCTATTAAAATTTTATAATTTCTAAACATTCTTTTTTTTATCAACAATATTAGATAATTCATAATTTTCTTTAAACCGAATTCACCTATCATTTTAACTAATATCACTAATATCTTTTTATTTTAAAATAATTTTATTTATATAATTACAATTTCATAATATCATCAATTAAAATAAATTTTTTTTTATTTTATCCATCATCTCATTTACAAATTGTTACTTCATTTTTTACTCCATTTATTTTAATATAAAGAAACTTATTCTTCAGTCAAACGTTTCTCTAAATCCAAAGACACGTCTGTGACGTGAAAATATTATTTTCTAGAACCCAAAACTGCCATTTTAAAGGTGTCACACATTTTGAGCAGTGTAACGGGTCCATGGTCAATTGACTGAAAGCAAACAAAAACAAAGTTACCCATTCACTCACGTCACCTACGTCCAGTACTACAATAGTTGTAATTTGTACACAGTGCATCTTTCTTAAAAACAATTAATACTAAATCCAAACTAATTTAATTGCCTCTACTTTTATTTTAATACTTACCAAGTACATCATAAAAAAAATAAAAAACACATAAGAAAATGGTCCATTCCTTCCAAAGTCAAATAGAAGCCAAGATTTGTAACCATGTATGTGGTTTCACATGTTTTTCTCTCTCCACATCTTCTGTCTCTCTCTTAGTCAAACACATCCACCACACTGCATGTCTTCACATCTATAAATTGATTTCTCTCATCACTAGTTCCTTCATCTCTCCAAAGCCAAAAGGTCTTTGGTGTGGCCTCACTCATGGAAGTGTTTAACCCAGTTGAAGGCAAGACCTATAAGCTCCCTGTTGGGTACAGGTTCGACCCCACCGATCCAGTTCTCGCAGGCTACTACCTCACGAAGAGGCTCAGGGGACACCCTCTCCCCAATGGACTCATTCTAGACTATGATGTTCACCAGACTGAGCCTTGGGAGCTCCCAGGAGGTTCGTCTCAAACACACCAACACAAATCTCCCTTTCCATCTTTCCTTCTTTCTTTCGTTTATTTTCTGTTAATCTCAGATCTTTTGGCTTTCTGATGAACCTCAAATAAAAGTTTTCGTCTAAATTCAGGTTTTTTGTCACCAGTTTAGCGTTTTCCGTTAACTGGGTAACACGCGGTTGGGTTTTGATAATTTTTTTGTCAGTGGACAATGTGTCTGAAAAAGATCCGATTTTTCCGAGTGCCGGAGTGGTCTAAACAGCGGGATCAAAATGTTGTTTCTTCTTGTTGGTTTAAAAAATGTTCGTTATTTTCTGCAGGTGGGAAGTTCATGAATTGGCAGAAGTTTTTCTTCTACAATGTGAAGGGCCTAAACCCTGAGAAGAGAGATGCTGGGAAAGGGCAATGGGAAATGGTGGAGAAAGATGAAGAGGTTGAGTTTTATGACGAACAACTCGCACCACTCACTGCGAAGAAGAGTGTTCTGGTTTTCTGGAAATCCAAGGGTAACTCTCTTGCCAAAACAAAATGGGTGATGCATGAGTTTCGTCTTGCCCTAAAGTCAAATCCATCAAAGGTAAACAATACAACAGTATCCATCCATCCACCACCTTTCTTACAGCACTCAATTTCTTTCTCATTTTTTTTTTCTTTTTTATTTGGTTATTCATTTATTATTTTCTCTCTCTACATCCTTTTTTTCCTCATCTTTTTACCCCAAAATGAGGTGAACATTTATGACCACAAAAAAAAAAGTGATTTTCTTCTTATCTCTTTCTTCTCACCTAACGTAGATGTCAGCCATGGGTGTGTGCCGCATATTCGAGAGGAAAACTTCAAAGCGGGCAAAGAGAGCAAGAGTGAGTACTGAAGGGGTGAGCAATGCTGAAGAAGCTATGGAAGTCATTGATTTCACAGTGGAGTGTGGCACTGAGACTAGTCCTCCTCCTCCTCCTGGGACCCCCTAGTGAAACTGCATAGTGTAGTTAGATTTTAAGTTGCTCCAAAAATCTTTCCTAAGATTTCAATTGTGAAGCCCCATAGGCACCAAAACAGCTTTTATCCATCTTTCTGGTGTGCATGATCTTGTGTATATTGGAGTTTGTTTTGTGTACGGGCTCATAAATTTACTTAATAAGAAGCAACTGTTTATTATTCATTCTTATTTTATTTTGATTTCTGTCAAATTGAGAATACTTATCATGCTCCTCCACCCCGAATAACGTTGACTGTTGCTTAGGATTATCAAAAGGGAAATGATTTTTTTGAGACAAAAAACCGATCCAAAGAATGGTAACAATAATCCAAAGAATAGATACAAAAGGGGCATCCAAACAAAGTAGGAAACAGGTTCTCTATTATCTAATCACAACCTTTATGAAAAAACAATAAGCGATACCCTATGTATGGGTAAGCAAGCAAGCATACAAGCCTCACAACAAGGATGGTAATGCCTAAGTTTTTGAAGCATCAGCACATGGATTTGATTCGCATCCTTCTTTCCATAGAACTCAATGCTCCATTTATGAAATTCTTCCTTTCACGTTAAGGAGGACAACATTATTCTTCTTCGTGAAAGTGATAAGGAAAATCGATATTTGAACATCTTCGAGTATATATGGTTCAAGGAATAAAACTAGATTTTAATTATTGTGTTGTACCAATTCTATCTTATTGTTGGTTTAATAGTTTACTTAAAAAATGCATGTTAGTTATAATGATTGATGGCCCCTTTAGTCCCCGAAAAATTAATTAAAATCTGTCTATGTCTGTTAATAAGTATTCGACAGGATGAGAATATTTGAATTATAAAACTTGGCGTTGTGAGTTAGTGAAGCGAACAAGGCACAAAAGGGAAAACTTGGTGTTGGTCAAGTAGGTGAAGGGGTGAAGGCACAAAATATTCTTATATGATTCTCCCGCAAGCTCAGATAACGCAACCCCTGCATTCAGAATAAGATTCTTCCCAATAATGCCCACGCTGTTCACCATTTTTAAATATTGTTTGCGTACATCAAACTTCAAACCATCTCTACTATCACAATTCTTTTCCTTCTTTATATAAAAATATATAAACTTGTTAACCAAATATTTAGTATAACACACATAAAGATATGGGAATATTATTGGCCAAAAACCTGGAAATCCCATCAACTTCTTTCACATTGAATCCCATTCCCCTGCAAGTGGTTCTGGACCACGTACATTTTTTATTTTAAATGGTTGTTTCAAATTAATTCTTTTTTTTTTTTTATGAAGATTTAATAACCCTCTTATAGGTATTTGATAAATGAGGTGTGCATATAATACCGCAGCTTTGTCATTGATCGTACTAGAGTATAGTATCATTGGGATGCTATGAACCAATTAAGTAAAAAGATTGACACTTTTAACAAATATTTTTTGATGGGTACTACTTAGGAATTAAACTCCTGGTCACATCTGAACCATATCACTCTGTATTGATTACAAAATGCACGTTATAAGAAAAACACTAATAACACTCTTTATTATTATATATGGAATGAAATATAGTAAAAAAGGAAATTTTACAATTATAAAACTCTGCATGGTTTTATATCCTCCGATCATTAATTCAAAAGTTAAAATATTAAATATTGAAGACAAAACTTTAATGAACATAGTAATTGTATCAAGTTAAAGTAGGATCCTTTTATGATACACATGGTCCAAAAAACATGTTTTTTTTTTGTTGTTGCTAAGACTAATGTTTTGTTAGAAGGATTATGCATGACAGACACATTTCATTAGAAAGAGTAAAGTAGGGATACTTTGGACATGGTGTTAAGACATTGGATTCAAGAAGCGTGTGTGGTATCTCTCAAATTGTGCAAAGAAAAGGGCCAAGTTGAAAAGTAACTGAGTGAGAACTGCCGACCAAAGTTTCTTGCCGCTACGGTAGTAGAATCTTTTGATATAGGGATTTTTGTGCATCACTTGTAAAATTCCTCACGTCACTGACATCATGCACAGTAATGTGAGGTTGCGTAGTATTTGCTGACTTTCCGGGCCAAAATTGTCAAATGAAACAGACCTACATACTGGACCATATCTACAAAAGTTTCTCAACCATCGTAGTCAAGATTTTATCAACAGCGAAAATATTGGGAGGTGCTGATACCGACGCCTTTTCTTCATCTTTTTTTCCTCATTTCTCCGTCTAAATTTCGTATAATCATGCACCAAATTCGCACTACACCTTCTCCAACTTGAAGTTTGTCAAGTTCTTTTGTAAAGGTCATCACAGAATGATTCTCTCCCGCCAAAGTTTTTGTATATTCAATGGTGAAGATAGCATTCAATCCTAGCTATTATTACCATATAGAATCAAATCCACGTACTAAGGTGTTCTGTGCTTCTGCAGCTTTAACATTTAATGGAGCTGCCAAACATGAAGTTATTGTAATCTGAATTATAGATGTGTTTGTTTAACTAAGTAATGTTTGATTTCTATCATTAAAATTTTCCCAATGAGTGCAGAGAGAGACAGAGAGGGTGAATATCACAAGCAAAAGAGAAATACTACTAGTTATACTATTATTTTTTCAACAAGAACAAGCATCGTGTCATTCAATTTAGGAAATGTAACATCATTCACAATGTGATATTTAACAATTGCACCAATCAAGCTAGACAAGAAAAAACATTTAGTTATGATGATAAACTAAGTGTGGAACTGATGAATGTATGATTTCTTTGAGTGGAGAGGTAAATGAATAAACAAGCTGGTTAATTTCTGACATTGTACCCCCGAGTCCTACATATAGCATTACATTTCAAAACTTAGACCAATTTTTCAATTTCAACAACCTTCATAAATTCTGAACACAAGCCTCCAGAACAGCTTCATTCAATAAACCAATGAGGTTTTGATTAGAAGAATGAAGTAGGAAGAGTAAATAAAGAGAAATTTTTCTTTATTGTCTTTACCTAATTATAACACACTTTCCTCGTCACGTACTACCATTCATCAATTGTACATGGGCTTATTAATGATGATCCACCATCCAATTTTAGCATGCCAGAAGTTCCAGATAAGCCATTTGAGGTGCTTGTTTCTGTACCCAGTTAGTTAGTTGATCTTAGGATTCCCAGATAGCAACTCCACGTCATCCATTAAGAATAACCTAACTCTGCTGTGTTTCATTCAGAGAAAAAAAAAACAATAGAAATATAAGTTGATTGAAGACAAATAGACAAAGATTAATTGTATAGTTGTTTGGTAGATAGACATTAGTGAAAATAGAATAAGAGATTCTTTGAAAGTTGTGAATTGATTGATTTATATAACGTGTATAAAAAAATTTATCATTTTCACCCTGATATAACCAATAGTGGCCGTTGAATATGCACGGTGACATGAATGCCATTTTAAATTCAAAACATATACACTAAAATACTTCTCAAACCAGCGAGACTCACAACACATGTTCTTCAGTCTCACATCCAATATAATTTCTTTGAAATCTCAATCGTTATAAGTTAATTCGTATTCTTTTATCTTCCAAAACAATAAGAGTATTTGTTTGTGTACACACAAACAAGTCCATCATTTGTATTTGTATCCCCATATCTTAAATGCTTTCTTTTATATATTTCATGCACACTGTTGTGACTGTGAGAATTAAGGAAAATAGAAAGAGGTAAATTAATGTTAAGGAAATCGGGTAGGACTAATACTAAATTTTGAAGTAGTAGACTTAAAGAAGGACAGATGTGAGAAATGGTATAGGTGGAAAGAAAAGATCTAACCTGGGATAAAAATGAGGAGGCCTAAGTTTTTTCTGCATAAGTACATCTAGTGCTACAGTGCGAAGAAATGACAATAAAGAGTTCTACTTTCTGAGATCCTGTTAATGAGAATGAAAATACAATTTAGATGGGAAGATTTATTTCATTGACTGGTTTGTACCAATATCCGAAGGCAAGGTGATGCAGGTCCAATAATGATAAATCAGGAAGGGGGATGGTCAGATGTGAAGCCATACTGTTTGATACAGAGCTTAACGAGGTAATGTTTCACCTACTTTGGTACTCTTACTGAGCTTGGTTAATTTCCAACCATGAGGGAGTAAAGATGAATGCTCTTACTGCAACAATTGCATAAGGGCATCAGTACCATTACACCAATCTTTGTTAACACTACAGAGAAAACTAGTCAATACTTTCAAAGGACAGCATTAATGCATGAAGGAACATTTCCTACATGTTTATATTTAATGGATTCTAAACACAAGTATTCACATCAAGAATCAAATTTGCATCTATTCAATCCAGTCTCATAGTTGAGCAAACTATCATTTGCGTAAGTCAAAATGATAATTAAACAAGAAGTACAGAGTGAATTTATGTCATCACCGTTTTTCTCAAAATGAAGAACATAACAAATATATAAAGGAAGTTAATTCTATATTTTAATTACCAAGAAAAAATGAAACGGAGGATAGATAAAATTAAAGTCGTAGGTTGTACTGTCTGTTCTCACTCTCTTTGATGTTGAGCATGGCGAACATGCATTTGGGGGGAAGGGAGGGGGGTGGTGCTGTTCTGTCATTGATCACCACCAAGATCTGTACCATTCCCATCATTATCACTCAACACACTTTGTAACACCATCACCACTACTGTAATGGACCTTACCACATTCCTACCAGCATTTTGGTAGAATGCTTAATATCTTTGAATTCAGAATGCAGTCAGATTTTCAGTGTACAAAATTCAGAATAAGTAGTATCATTAATAAGCATCAACAAGATAAAATAATACAAATTTTGTTTCCTAATTAATAGCTTTCGGTTCAACTTCCTGGATCACTGCCCCAAAGCAATGAGGGATTAAGAGCTTCTCTTGCTATGATATGATAATTGATATATTAGAAAAACTTAATTATAATAAGATACCATATATCAAGACAAAGAATGCCATCAATTATATAAAGGAACAAGGACAAGTAGGATATATAACATATTCAAAATGTAAGGAGATTGTTTTCTTAATCAATACAACGTATTTGAATTCGGAAAAGGGTAAAGGAACAATTGTCACTTTTCTGAGAAGCGATTACATTTTAAAAATATTTGTTAGAGCTTAACATACCATAATTACATGACCAGCCAAGCTACCATACAATTCTATCAATGAATTGAGCAAACTCACAACTACTATAATTTACACAAGATTAAGCAACTACACTAGAAATACTGAATCAAAATACGTATGTCATTCACAACTGGCTGGTCATGCAGAAGCTGCATACTTCCGTAAAAGATCAAACAGCTGATCTTTTCACAAAGGTTCTTGTACTTACTCCTTTCAGCAAACTCCATACCTCTCTTGTACAGCACTCCCTTTTGCACCTTCATTTTTGCATGTAAATACTCTTGATTTCACATTAACAAAAATTAATGAGAATGATTTCTTTTATTCAATTCATTTCTTATCATCAAGTACTTCGATAGTGTTTTCTATGTTGCCAAAACAAACGGGAAACACTCTGTTCAGACTTCCAAGCTATTTAAATTTTAGGCATCAAATAAAGATCATCAAGATATTTCTATTTCTTTTATATCATCCTGCATTAGGCATCATAATTACAACATCACAGGCTTTCTTTGAACCCAAAACCAGTAATCTAAGTTAGTTTGGAGAAAAAACTATTCAAGTTTTAGTCTTTCATGTACTAAATCCATAGTTTGCTGATGAAAAAAAAAAAATTCCATAGTTGGGAGCATCAAGCATTTGAGGAAAGTTATAATTTTTTGGCTTTATTAAGTTTCAAGCCCTTCCTAAATTCAGTATTTTCAATTGAATCCCTGTTAAAAAATTTTGGTCAACTTTTATATTTGTCAATTGAGTCCTTCTCCTTTATATCCATTCGTTAACATGGTGACTGTTTGTTACGTTGCCCCATTATCTTATTTACTCGTCTCCACGTGTTAATAAATATAGGTTTTTGCGGTTAAAATAAAGCAGTTAAAATAAAACAATATTATAGTTAATGTCAAATGATAAGTGACTTTCATTGCTTTCGTTAAAAACTTGTTGGATAATAAGGGTATGTCACCGTCACCGTCACCTACATTAATGGTTGTGATGGCGATGGTTCTTTGGTTGTTATAGGTAGTGACGTGAAAGCCATAGGAGAACATATCAACCTTGTTATCTAGCACACGTTAATGAGAATATTATTTATATTAACAAAAAAATATCAAAGACAAATATGAAAGGAGATAGAGGAAAATAATAACCATGTCATTCAATTAACAAAAAAATTAAATGACAAGAATTTAATTGAAAAATATAAAAATTTTAAGTAGATAGCAAATAAATTTAGTTAAAAATACTCAAATTTATGAGGAGCTTAAAACCTAATTAAGTTTATTATTTTATAAAAGGTTTTATCCTAAATAACATTATGAAATCTTTATATTTCAGCATCAAAACTTCATAAATCATGTGATAGCCGAGTAAAAAAGGCATTAAAAAAAAAAGAGAGAGAAAAACAGAATACATCAAATTATTGGAGGCCAAACCAAATCCATGAACAAGACAAACAAGCCTAGTCAAACCAATCTATATTCCGGTAGCCCAAATCGATTTCTAAAAACATCCTGTCTAATACAATCATCGAGCATCCATATCAAAATAGAATCACTTTTGGAGTTTATCTCTAAACTAGCAACTCTATCAACACATTTATTTCCTTCTCTGAAGATGTTTGACACCTTAAAGATGATAACTCTGCACATAGCAACACAACAATTCCATCTACCCTAATGGACCACGACACAACAGATCTGAGGTGTTCTTGAAATCACATTCCAATCACAAAAAAGTCCAACCTCTAACAAACTCAATCTCAATACAAATAATAGCACCCATCAGTTTAGCTTGCAAAGCAACAGCCACACAAATGAAGGAACCAAAAACACCGATGTATTCACTTGTACCGTCACAGAAAATACTACTACAATCAATCAGATCAGGAGCCCCTCTAGCTGCAACATCAATATTGCATATTTAGAAAAGTGAAGTTTAGTATTAGTAAGGAAAAAGAGAGATAAAGGATAAAAAAGTGAATGTGAAGTGGGTGTAAAAAATATTGAGTGTCAAAGTAATGGAACCCTTAATGTATCTCAATATAACAAGATCCTCACACAATTATGCATGACACCTTTTGATATACGATTAGCTAAAACACAACTAGCAATAATCAAGGATAAAGTAGTATGAAACTGAATATGGTGACCATACTTGTGGGGAAAGTTATATTTACACCTACTAAATGTTGCATCTTGGTACCAATATTTTCTGAATAGGACAAACGAAAGAGATAATAACTTCAAAGCTATCTTCAGAAACTGGGATTAGGAAGGTTAAAAACCGAGATAAATAAGCATTTATTCTTCCTCATTTAGTGGTTGCTAGAAAATATGGTTCCTCTGCATACAAGCATTAAAAGAAAGGTTGGGAGAACACAATAGCATTCGCAATCATCATGATCACATATTTTATATATTCTTTATCAAGACAAAGGTACAAGTAATTTAAATAAACCAACAAAACTCTGGCCCCTCCACTCAGATTTTCACTTCATTTTCCCAGATATTTCAAGGCTATCTTAAAATATTTCCGATTTCTTTGGTAGGACGGCAGCAGAAGAATATGAATAGTCTAATCCCCTCATTCCAACATGTGCCAAAATCCCACATCTTTGTTTCTATCATTTTCAATCTCTATCTAACAAGTAGTGCAAAATCAAGGCACAATTATCAAAGAGTGAAGAAAAGTGAGGACACTACAAAATCAACATCAATTAGACTCAGAACAACTAGCTGATGTTGTTCACCTCAAAATACCCTTCTAGAGTGCAACGCTTCAACAGCACAAAGACTATAAGAAACACAGCTACCAAAATTTAAAATGACAACCCCATTTTCTAACTATGAACAAAATCAAAATTTTGGTGGGTCATGTCTATTTTGGCCTGAAGTTATCTTCTTTGGCAATCGCTGAGACGGAGAAGAGGAGGGTTACCGAACAAAGATCAAGAAGTCTCTTGTCGGCATTGACTGAGGAAATTGGTTGTGCTTCAAATTGCAATGTCGAAGAGAACAAAGCTAATCAACATAGTCAGTGTTTGTCTCCCAAATGTGTTTGTTCAATCACCATCAGGGAACCTGGCCACGTACGTCCCTTCCCACACCATTAAAAAAAGAAACATATTTTTTAAATGACAATAGGCAAAGCCCAAATGCATCATGTGAATTTCTTTTCTAGGAGATACCCAAATTCAAAAAACAAAAATACCGAGATGACACCCTACTAGCTTTATTAACACAAATGGTTTTTTTAGCTTTATTTACACAAATTATTTTTTATACCGTTTATTAAAGAAAACCGCGCTCTATTGGGCGGTTTCTTAAATACAAAACGTTTTTTTTTTTTCATTTGCAAAACGGGTCTGTCAAAACGTTTTTTTCATTTGTAAAACGGGTGTGTGTTGATTTTCGGCTGGGTTTGTATTTTTCTTATATTCAATTAGTTTAATATTTATACTTATATTATATATATATATATATATATATATATATATATATATATATATGACATGCGTAAGAAATATGACACGTATTCAATATGTTAATATATTTATTTTAAAAATTAATAGAAATACAAGTAATTATAATTCTAAATATGTTAATATATTTATTTTAAAAATTAATAGAAATACAAGTAATTATAATTCTAAATAGTTTGTGGTTTTACTGTTATGGTATATATATATATATATATATATATATATATATATATATATATATATATATATATATATATATAAAAGAAATATGACACATATTCAATATGTTAATATATTTATTTTAAAAATAACATGATACGATATATAATATATGCATATTAAAAAATGTATAATATATAATAATTTTTAAAAATATCATAAATATACTATTATTATCGTATAAATCTAAATTAAAATCATAAACATTAAAGGATTAAAAAAATAATAAATCATTATTATTATAAAAATAATATTACTTTATAGATTAAATATCTCTTAATGATTATCAGTATTATCAATAAAATATTAAAGGTGGATACGTAGCCCAAATATCAGTACATCATATTTTTACACTCCTGCACAGTAAATCTTGCGTTGTCACTAGTCATTCAAATCTGCTTTGGACTAATCGTGTTGACGGGCTTGAGTTTTCTTTAATAGTGACATTTCCTGGTTCAGTGTGCATTATTTAAAAGTATTCCTCATTTATTACATCAGAGCCTGTTTTTAATTGGTCATAACGACATTCCAGATTTAAAAATCTAGGGCACCTCGGTATTTTCTTCTTGCACCTCCATAGCTCAGTTTTATTCTATGTTCTTCCTCCTTCATGCGCGTCCATTTCCTTCTTCCTCCTTCACCGAGAAACACCTCGGTGTGTTCTGTATTTTTTATTTTGTATTATATAATTTAGAATGTATTTTTTATATTGTAAAATTTATATTCCAAATTATATAATTTATGATATATTTTTATTTTGTATGATTCAGGATATAAAATTTATATTTTGAAACATATATTTCGAAATTTTCTCTATTTTTGAAAACTTAAAGTGAAAAGAGGTTAAAATTGAAACTTTAAAATATATGAAGGTGCTAGAAGTAATTATGAAGCTGCAAGTAGAAGCACCCTCAAGTTAGTCCTTTGTAATTCATACATCCAATTTGGGCCTTTTCTTTCTGTACTCCATAGTTTCTATGTGCAGTCCCATTGCTGTTCCCCTGCTGTTACCGTCACTATTATGTATGTATTGTATCTTAAATAAATTCAAGGAAGAAAGTACTCTAGTTTGTACAAGTTGGAAGAAAAATAACTTCCAAATTTTACAATACAAAAATAAAGAATAGCTTATTGATGGAGTTGCGAAATTTGATTTTTTTTTTATATGAAAAGTGATTTTCGAATTATATAATTTAAAAAAGTTATGCCAAAATATGATATCCGAATCACATAATTCAGTAATATTTTTTAAAAACAAAATTATAATTTTTGTTTTTAAGAGATGCAGAAAAAGAATGTGGAAACGTTGAAAGAATGACCTTTAATATCCTACATTGGTATTCTTTTTATATTCCATATTTTATATGTGCATCCCATACCACATTTGATCAACAAAAATAGCACTTTGAAATCATTTAAACTTTTCTACCAATATTGTCTAAAATGCTTTAAAAAAATTATTGTTTCATGTGAAAATATGTTTAATTTTTTTTAACTTCAAATAAACAATAATTATAAATTCTTTTTTTTTAATTACTCATCCTTCAATTTTCAATTATTTGTATATTTGTTACTAAAAGTATTCGACCTTCGATGTATATGAAAGAATTGCATCTTAATCTTTGTGGTGTTTGTATTTAAATTCAAATGAAAGTAAGGATTGTTTAACTTTTGATAATCATGTATACTTCTTTCGGGTAGGTAAAATGAATTATGCTGAACTATTAAAAATTATTGTGAACTTTGATAATCATATATACTTCTTTTAGTAGGGGTAAATAAAACGAATTGCACTGAATTATTAAAAATTATTGTGAACTTTGATAACCATATATACTCTTTTAAGTAGGGATAGACAAAATGAACTATACTAAATTGTTAAAAACTATTGTGAATAAAATAGTAGTTTATTTGAACTGAATTGAAAATTAGTTCAGACAAATCAAATTGAACTATTTGTTATTACCAAACTTCATTACACTAAACTGCATTGAATTGTACTGAACTGTAATATGAACTAAACTCAACTACTATGTACCATAACCAGTTTTTGAACTCCACTATTTTTGAACTGAACTGCAACATTTTTGAATTAAATTGTTTGTGAATTATTTTGGAATTGCATTGAATTTTTTTAAAAACCTTGAAAAAAGAGAGAAAAATTAACACCCAATGGTCCAATTTAGATGAACTTTAGTTGGGTCAACTCGATCAAATTTGGCTGAATATCGGTTGTGGCCGATTCAACCAAATTTAAGTCAGGTTCAACTCGATCAAATTTGGTCAGGGTCGACTTGTCCTTATTTGAAAAAATTTTGGTTATGCCCAACTCAGTCAAATTTGACCAAATTTCGGCTGAGGTGGTCTTAGTTGAATTTAAGTCGAGGTCGACTCGACTGACTTCGGCCAAATTTCGGTCATTGTCGACTCGACCAAATTCAGCCAAATTCGACCAAATTTTGGTTGTGGTCGATTAAATCGAATTTGATCTTGGCTGACTCTGCTAAATTCAATAAATTATCGATCGAGGTCGACTCGTCTGAATTCGGCCAAGGGTCGACTTGTTCGAATTTGATCAAGGGATGACTCGGCCGAATTCGACTGGGTTGAACCCAAGCAAATGTTAGAACCAAAAGTTTTTAAATTTTTTAAAATTAATATATTTATATACTTAAAATTTTTAAAATTTTTAAAATTTCAATATTTTTTAAATTATAATGTAGTTTATACATTAAAAAGTGATAAAAAATTAAATTAGATATCTTTTTATTCTTATTGTAACACTACATTTAATATTAATAAATAATAAGACAAGAATACACATATTTATTTAGATTTTTTTTTTCATTTTTCATTGTGTTTTGAATTTATCACATATTGTACTCATCCTCCACTGTCACATGTTTTCCTTTCTGTTTACAAAGAAATAAGTAAGTTAGACACAAATTCATTATTTTTACTCTCATCTTTCATTTATTTTCTTCTATTCTTAAAAAAGAAATAACTCTTTTTTGTCTCACTTGATAGTAAAATATTAGTTTAATAGTTACCATTATCTTTTTAATCTCATGAGTCTTAGTATATGTATATTCACTTTTTATGAATATAAAATAAAAAAAAGATCTGTTGTGTTCTTTCATAACCGATTTTTAATTGTTGCTCAATTATCATAAAGTTTTCTTTTAGTAATTGCATTTTTTAATATTTGATCTAATTATGATTAATTGTTTTTTAATCTTAAATTTTAAAAAAATATATATATTGATGAAAAATAAAATGATAGATTTATTTTTTAAAAAAACAGATTCAACTCCTTTACATATTAGGGAACATGATACTAATAATTTAATTGTTCAATTAGAGGAGTCTTTTCTTAAGGTTCAAAGAATAATTACAATTGAGGAGTCTCGTATTTATTGTTTGGAACGTGATATGAGAAAATGTCTTCAAATATAGGAATATTTAATATATGATTTCTTTTGTAGATACAATTTTTTTAGGTACAATACTAAATTATGTATTAATTTTTATTGTATTAATGACAATAATTAAATATATAAATTTTGTATATCTTATTTTGACTATCCCAACATTATTTGTCAAGATCCGCCACTAAACCTGTAACGTCCCATTTAATTAATAAACGTAGTTAAAGGAAGCGTCACACACAGATAGTACAACAGCACAGTCCCGGGGGTCTTAAACACAACCCCTACAATATCCTAGGCACACCACGATGCGAAAACTAAACCAGTTACAACATTCAACAGTAACCAAAAGGAAATTAAAAGACAACTAAGTACATGGGCCATAGCCCAGAAAGAAAGCACATAAAGATATAGATCCAGTCCAAGCGGACTATACAGCGAAACTTCCATCACCCTGATGATTTCGGGGAGTTCTCACCTCTGCTCACATCAACAAGTTGATGATCATTGCAAAAGAAAAGACCACACCACATAATATACAACAACAAACAATAGGGTAAGCTAGAACACAAAATAATTTCATCATGCAATCAGATACACTTTCGTAGTCAACTATACATACAACACCCAATCATGTTATGACTTTCAAACCAATACACTAAGACTCGACTCGACTCATCCGGATACATATAATCTGGTCAGATTCAGCGGATGTTTACACTTGTGGTGGATACCTCTGCTCACCCCCGAGCTGTGTTACAAGTGTTACAATGAATCAATCCTCCACACACAAGGTTAGCCCTTAATGAGTTTTAGGCCTCCTGCTACTCTCACCACAAGAGTCAGTCCGCTCTAAGTGAGACTAACTGACTCCTTAGAGCGTCAGGATACAATCCTTACCTTGAATTCTTACCTTGAATCCTTACCAAATTATATAGATGGGACACCACCATGGACACCCACTAACAAGGGCCATGGAATTACGTCCCGACCACTGAAGCACGACCCTAAAATCTCACCTAGAGATCTCAAGGATTTACGCACTGACCATCGACCAATCATGTTCAATCAATCAAGAAAGACCTATCATGCATATAT
>Ga0209589_1007412_pt1 | contig 17646 bp, 9 predicted proteins | sample CowpeawhiteBW_FD_187525 | JGI IMG/M metagenome (GOLD analysis project Ga0209589, IMG submission 187525) | Root nodule microbial communities of legume samples collected from California USA - Cow pea white BW (SPAdes) (version 2) | ecosystem: Host-associated > Plants > Roots > Nodule | place: USA...
TATATACACACACACACACATATATATATATATATATATATATATATATATCACCGTAATATATGAGTATTACCTGTAAACGTTAATTGTGATAGAAGGTTTGTTTCATTGTTTATGACAATCTTCAATACTTTTTCCTCCATTTAATGACAGGAGCTCGATGATAAAATTATTACTAAGCTTAAATCCACAATTAACGAAGCTGTGGTATGTTCTACCAAACTCAATTTTGTAGTTTTTTGTGATAATGAATTAAAAGAGATTGTATGAATTTTGACTCAAAACTAGGATAGCTTTCTTCTAAATGATATAATCTTAAATTTTGAAAAATAAAAAAATTAAAATTAAAATAAAATTGAAAAAAAATAATATAAATAACATATTTCTTAGCCAACCATAATTAAAATTATTTTTCTAGAACCAAATCTAATATCTTTGAAGTTAACTATGTTTCATTGCCTAAATAGTCTATTTTATGTAATCTTAAGAGTTACCATGCAACAACAAAAAATATAAAAAAGCACAAAAAAGTACAAAATCTTATTAATATACTCTACAATTTGAAAAAATAATTAAAATTATATTTAAGACACTGGTATCATGATTTTAAAAAAAATGGGAGTATAATTAGAGAATTGCTAGGTCTAAGATATACCAGTGAGTCCATTAATAAAAGCCCAAGGAAAAGCCCGTTGGACATATCCAAAACCCTAACAATCTGCTCCACTATAAAAGAAAATGTAAAGATGGTTTTGAAGACTGATAGCTCCTTCTACCCAAAGCCGAGCGCAGAGTGAGAGAAACCCTAGGTAAGGAACAATGCCGGCTGGTCACGGTTTGAGATCTCGCACCAGAGATTCATTCTCTCGTCCCTTCAGGAAGAAGGGAACCATCGCGCTCACTACTTATCTTCGAACTTACCACATCGGCGATTATGTCGACATTAAGGTTAACGGTGCCGTCCACAAGGGTATGCCTCACAAGTTTTACCATGGCCGCACCGGTCGCGTCTGGAATGTCACCAAACGCGCCATTGGTGTCGAGGTTAACAAACAGGTATTCATTCTTTTGGAAACCCTAATGCCGTTATTTCTTTTCTTATTGATCCGTTGTATTGTTGTATTGTCTATTTAATACTGTCCGTAATATTATATTTTCCGTTATCAATAGTAAGCGTTTTGATTTATTTTTTTTTTTTCTTTACGTTATAGGTTTTATCTATTCCCATGTATTCTTGACTTTAGTTTTAAAGTTTACAGCTCTGCTCTCTAGTTAGTATATCGTGCCTTCAACGGATTATTGTTACCTTATTGGTGTGTTCTAATGTTGCTGTTTTATTTGTGTGGTCTCTTCCTATAAAATTAATATGAGTTTATAAATTTCTTTGTTCTGAACTCGTCGTTATGCCTTTTGAAATAGGAGAGATTTCGTGTTCAATAAGTAGTTTGTATTGTGCAGGTGGGGAACAGAATTATTAGAAAGAGGATTCATGTGCGTGTTGAGCACGTGATGCCTTCAAGGTGCACCGAGGAGTTCCGTTTGAGGAAGATCAAGAATGATCAACTCAAGGCGGATGCCAAGGCAAGTGGTGAGAAAATTAGCACCAAGAGACAACCTGAGGGTCCTAAACCAGGTTTCATGGTCGAAGGAGCTACATTGGAAACCGTCACTCCCATTCCCTATGATGTGGTCAACGATCTTAAAGGAGGATATTAGTTTTATTTCTGTTTGTTGGTTTGCCCAGTTTTTTTGTTTTTAGTTTATCCTCTGTCAGGCGACTTGTGAACAATTTTGGTTGTTTGATTCTCTAAATACAATTATATGTTCTATTTTATTCCGTTTTTAATGAGTTTTACATCCTATGATTTGCGAACAGTGTTCTTCTTTCATGGTTGGCTTATGTGCTTGGGTATGATTTTTTTTTAATTGCTAGGATGGAGTTTGAGAAAGCGGTTTGAGTAATTTTGCTATATTGTCATTTCCATTAATATTAATGTTCAAGAGCACTGGATAGATGGTGGACCGAAGTGATTGAATATAACTAAAATTTTTGGTAAATATCTGTGCTGAATTGTTTATTTTCCAAGCTACTTTCATTGTGCTTAGAGAGAGAGTGAAATCATTTTAGTCGTTATCTTGGTTGTATTCTTTTGTTTCATAATACTGTATCTTGATTCATCGTGGAAATAGTTATAATCTACACAAGCTAAACGAGATTAGGTTTCCCAATGCCATTTTGGTAGTTTGTAGTATAGAAGAGTCTGGAACCAGGGAAGGAATAAATAAGCATACTTGAGTGGAATAAATTTTATTCTAAGTTGGTATTTATTTTTACTTGATCTTGGAGAATATGTTTTCTGCTAATTTTTTAAAACTATTTAGTATGAGAAGACCAAAGGAGTTGGTTACATTACCGGATTTTCAAAATCTTTTTGATATTAATCTTTCTGCATGTCAGCCATTTGGGAGTGGAAAACTGATATCCTTCCGACTTGTAGGTATTTACAATGCAATGGCAGAGTTAAACAGTTTTCATTTTTATTTATCCGAATAATAAATTATCATATAAGGTTTCTTGATTTTTATGGACATAATAACGCTGATTTCTATTTGTTTGATATCATGTGTTTGGTTCAAGTTGAACATATGTTTGAACGTAAGAACTCCCACAACGTGTTAATGCTATAATGAAATAACTCTTGAATTTATTTACTTTAGAATTTCGCAAAAAATATTATTGAATAAAATCCAATAGAGATTATTGAATATTCACCCTGCTTTCCTATTGTAACATAACGTTTATAATTAATAACATCTTTGCTTTCCTTTCTTCACTTCCTCTATTTCTCATCTTATATTATTCAAGTTTTTCCCCTTTCAGTAATTTTTGTTAGTCTCACGTGGTGGTTCTTACTCAACATAACGTCTATTACATTACATCATTATTTTTAAACAAAATTGATTGTTGGTTTAAGAGATGAAATGTTAATGTTTGAACACTTAGTCATTTATGAAGGATATAAAAACTAAACACTTGTTTAACTATTTTACATAGCGATAAATAATTATAATCAAAACCTCTTTAATTCATAAATAATAGGTGTCTATGATTTTTATTGTAGCTCTACCAGATTTTGTTAATACACTTAAATAAATACTTGATTGAGTTAAACATGTTACAATATTTTGTACTAACATGAAGTTAATAACTAATTAACAGAAGAGATTATAAGACAATAATTTCATTATCTAATTTATGTTTTTTTTTTTTCACATAATACTATCATATAAAGAGTTAAACATGCTTTTTAGTCAATAAATTTTAAGAGATTAAAATTGGTACGTGTTTGAAATTTGACACATTTTTTGATTTTCAAATTAAAAAATTTAATTAAAATAGTCATTTTGACTTAATAATATTAAAATTATTTTACGTGTCAAACGTGTTTTCTAGTTAATATTTAAGTGAAAATATGTTAAATGTGTAAATAACTTAAATCCTAATAAAGAGAATGAAATGAATAGAGAAGAAAACAATTATAACAAAAGTATTAGAAAATTAAGAGAGAAACAACATGATTGTAGAGAGGCGTTGGTGAAAGTCTAAGGAGATGGCAGAAGGGAAAAGGGAAGAGCAACCATAAGTTATAATAGAGGTCATACATGTAAATACATGTAAAGAGAGTCAAGTGTGTGTCACCTTTTAGATTGGTCACTATTAGAAGAAGATAACCACTCATTTATTTTTATAAAGTCATCTTTGGCTATTTGGTTTTCTCTTTTAGCTATTTTTCTTTTAGTTTTGTTTTTCCATTTTTTTTGATGATTTTTTTGGTTAGGACACGTGCCAGAACAATCTTTTTATATTCCTTTATTTTTGTATAGTTTATAGGTAGATTATTTGTAAAGTTGACTTGAATGTTTGTTTCATTGTTCTTTATGACAATCTCTAATAACTTTCTCTCCATTTGATGAGAGGAACTTGAAGATAAAATCATTACTAAATTTCAATCCACATTAACAAAGTTGTGGTATGTTTTACGAAACTTAATTTCATCTTCTTCTTTTTTTAATAATGGATATTCTCTTTATGTGAACTAAGTTTATTCTAAATGATATCATTTGAACATTAAAAAGGTTAATTTAAACTTAAAATTGAAAAGAAAAAATATATAAATAAAATATTTCTCAGCTATTCAGAATTAAAATTATTTTTCTAAAACTAAATCTAATATTTTTAATACCAAAGTTATTTCACTACCTAAATCTAAATCGTGTATTTTATTTATTTTTAAGAGCTACCATGAAAAGAAAACAAAAAGAGAGAGTAAACTAGAACGCTCCACGATTTGAAAATTGAACAAAATAATATTTAAGGCACTCGTTTCCAATTTTTTGCTTTTTTTAATGGAAGTAAAATTAGGGAATTGCTGGTCTTTGACTTTTAAGGTCCGAGATATACCAATGAGCCCATTAATAAAAGCCCAATGAAAAGCCCGTTGGACATACCCAAAACCCAGGTTTATGTAGACTGATAGCTCCTTCTACGTCTACCCCAAGCCGAACGCAGAGAGCGAGAGAGAAACCCTAGGTAAGAAAAAATGCCGGCTGGTCACGGTTTGAGATCTCGCACCAGAGATTCATTCTCTCGTCCCTTCAGGAAGAAGGGAACCATCGCCCTCACCACTTATCTCCGAACTTATCACATCGGCGACTACGTTGACATCAAGGTTAATGGCGCCGTCCACAAGGGTATGCCTCACAAGTTCTACCATGGCCGCACCGGTCGCGTCTGGAACGTCACCAAACGCGCCATTGGTGTCGAGGTTAACAAACAGGTATTCACTCTCCCGGAAAGCCTAACGCCGTTATTGCTTTTCTTCTGGATTCGTCATAAAGTCTATTTACTATTGTGCATCGTATTATCTATACTCAATGCATTTGGATTTTTCTTTTCATGTTGTTTTTGTTTTAGTTATTGGTTTTCTCTATACTTCATGCATTGTTGAGTTTGGTTTGAATGTTTATAGCTGTGCTTTCTAATTCGTATTTTGTTCTTTCGACGCATTACTGTTACCCTATTGGTGTGTTCTAATGCTGTTTTATTTGTTTGGTCTCTTCCTAGGAAATTAATTTTAGTTTATAATATTTTTGTTCTGAACTCGTGGTTATGCCTTTTGAAATAGGGATTTGTGTTAAATAAGTAGTTTGTATTGTGCAGGTGGGGAACAGAATTATTAGGAAGAGGATTCATGTGCGTGTTGAGCACGTGATGCCTTCAAGGTGCACCGAGGAGTTCCGTTTGAGGAAGATCAAGAATGATCAACTCAAGGCGGATGCTAAGGCAAAGGGTGAGAAAATTAGCACCAAGAGACAACCTGAGGGTCCCAAACCAGGTTTTATGGTTGAAGGAGCTACATTGGAGACTGTCACTCCCATTCCCTATGACGTGGTCAATGATCTTAAAGGAGGATATTAGTTTTTTTTTACTGTTTGTTGGTTTGCCCAGTTGTGTTTTAGTTTTAGTTTACCCGTTCTAAGACTACTTGTAAACAATTTTGGTGGTTTGATTCTCTAAATACAGTTATATTTCATATTTTGTTCGGTATTTAATGGTTTTTACATCCTGTGATTTGGGTATAATGTTCTTCATGATTAGCAAGGGTTATATTTGAATTGCTAGTGTAGAGGATGTATAAGCAGTTTGAGTTGTCTTTGATAAAACGTCATTTCCATTATATTGTTGTTCAGGAGCCCTGGATAAATAGACCAAAGTGATTGAATAAAACAGTTTTTTTAAATAACTGTGCTCTGATTTGTGTTTTTGGCCAAGCTTCTGGCATAGTATTAAGAGAGTTCGATGCCAGAAGAAATCATTTAAACCATATTCTTGATTCTATTGATTTGTTTTATAAAATTGTATATTGAGTTATCATAAAAAGAATTGTACTCTAGAAAACCTTGAGATTTGTTTTCCAAATGCCATTGTGGTAGTTTAATGAATTAGAGTGTTATAGATTGGATCCCATAATCAAGTGGTTGTTCTCTTGCTTCGTTTTTATTGTTCATGTGTTGTGGACAGAAATTGTGTCAGGTATTTTTGTTGTGTTTGATCTCTACTAGGATGCCATTATGTCACATGTCACGATCTCCTTCGAAGACTAAATCCTATGGTCCTTCTGCTCATTCTTTTTGCATTATTGTGTAGTTTATTTGTCTGAAATTCAGGTGTTATGTATTAGTGCTTTTTTGGTGTACTTATTTTAGGCACTGAAGTGTGATATAGAATAGTCATTGGAATGAAATTGTTTTCACATTTTTAAGAAGTAACACGAGAGGAATACATTTTATAAAAAGTTGCATATTTATTCTTTTTAAAATTATTTTAATATGAGAAGGTTGAAGGTGAATGATGGCACCTTCAGATTATGGAAATTTGCTCATAGCTACGGGTAACTAGTAATAATTGTTAGTAATAGACTCTTGTTGGTTACGTTATTGATTTCCAAACGTGTTGAGCCATTCTTAAATTGGAATTGCTAAGGATTAATTTGATTAAAGAAAATGTAACTGTAAATATTAAATAACTAATATAATGGATTGTAACTTTAACAATTAAATAACTAATATGATGGATGCTATAATTCTTTTAAGAAGTAACACTATTGTTTTATATCCATGGAATAAATTGTCATATAATGTTTCTTGATTTTGAAAGACATAATTACTATAATTTCTATGTGTTGGATGACATATATGCTTGATAGAAGTTGAACATATATATTTGAACGGAATTGCTAGGGTTTGGTGGAAACATGTTTAAATTTTGAACGTTTTGGGGTGCAACATGGTTGGATTTAATTTGGATGAACTCACTGACCTATCAATAAATTTTAAATATTAAATTATATTAAAAACATAACTTTAAATGTTATTTTTTAATTTAACTTTCTCATTAAAATAGAATAACTCTAATTTTTCGTGTAAAATAAATTATAGAACTTTGTATAAGTATTTAGAGCAAATACAATTATACAAGTAAAATGAATGATAGAACTTTATATAAATATTTAGAACAAATACAATTGTGTAAAGGTGTTTAAGATAAAAATTTGAAAAATAAAATGACACACCAAACTTATAGTTATCAACTTAATTTCACTTTTCTTCAATTTTTAGTACATTTTCTTTCGATCGAAGGTAAATTTTGCGAATTTATGAACTTATAATATGTTTTGACTTTATTTAGAATTTAATCAAAATTATAATTTAGTGTTTTTTTTAGGATTGAGGAAAAGAAAATTGTAAATTTTTTAATTAATTGAGTTAACATATTTAACCTACTAACGCGTGGTGAGAGTCAGTTCAAATTTTTTAAATTTATTGATAACTAAGTCGGGTTGGATTGATTCAGTGTTATCATTTTTTATTTTTGTTATTTTTATTTTTTATTGTTATTTTATTTTTTAACTTTCATACATTTCAAAATATTTAATAAAAGTGAAAAAGATAAACATTTAATTTATATTTTACAAATAAGTGTAAATCTCAAAGATTTAAGAAAATTATTAACAAAACTAATAAAGTACTGAATATTCAAAGATCATTAACAAAAAAAATCAAATCCATCAAGTTGGTTACTCCAATTGCAGTCAAAATATTTAAAAAATATATAAAAGATATTGAGTTCATAAAATTTATGACACTTGTCAACAAAATAAAATTTGTAATTAAAAAAAAAAAACTAATCCTAACCCTCCATTTAATCCATTCAATCAAAAAATAATATATACCAATTAAACATGCATGACAAATTTAAATGAAATCCCTTTCTAATATAAAAGATAATATCACTTCTCATCTCATCACATATTTAAACTGAACTTAATTGAGTAAATGTAAAAAACCATATGTTTAGAATATGTTAAGCTACTTTATCTTAAAAAGAACAATTTCAGTATTCATTAGGTTGATGTCCTTTTCAAGACATTAAACTACACAACAAATATACCTACTTGTTTAAATTATCTCCATATTCCCCTTTTTTTTTTTGATTGAGACAACTTGAATATGTATCGTTTTCAAACTCCAAGAAAAAAAAATGTACATAATCAGTAATAGAAAATAAAAATAAAAGCTTACACTGGTGATTTGTCTTGATATATTCAATACCATCTTCTAAAAAATATAATTATTGATAAAAAAAATTAACTTATCAACTTCAAATTATAGACAGAAAGTTTTTATGATTTAGATATTTTGTTAGAGTGGATAATTACTTTTTTAATAAATATTTACAAATTTCTCATTCTTCATTTATTATGAAATTATATATCTGTTGAGTCATAAATTTGGTGGAAGGAGATTTACTTCATATGCTTTGGATATCTATTTTACTTGATAATTCGTTATACGATAAACATTTAGAAAACTTATATTTCGAATTATGTTTTGTTATTTTTATGATTGTACATATTAAACTTTGGATAAGTTTACCATTTATGGATACACTCTTTAGAGTATATTAAGTGTTGAAAATTAAATTAACTGGTAAAGAGTTAACTAGTTTTTAAATTATGCCAAACTTGCTAAATTTAACATATTCAGTGAATCTGTCAAACCAACGATTATATTGATTCAATTTAATACTCATAAATTTTATTAAACAAAATAAGTTTTACATAATTTAATACTCCTTCTGGTTTCAAAACCACTAGTTTGCTTGTAGGTTGTTTTCAATAGTCCTGAGATTTTGGCTTTTTAGAATTGTTTAAGTTTATCTTTCTTCGTGACTACATATTTTATATTCATTTTTTTAATTGATATTGGAAGTCCTATCCTATTTTTAAAAATATTATTTCAAATTTGATTTCCTTCTTTATATATATATATATATATATATATATATATATTTATAATTATTTTTTTTCATAAATTAATCTTGGTCCTTCTAAGACATGTCATGTGATTCTGAATCCAACTACTTACAATTTTTATTTATTTTTACTTAGTACAGTTATATGATATTGTTTAGATTAAAATGCATATATATTACCACAAACAAATATCAGAAGATGCTGATGCTGAATACGTTATAAGAAAATAATAAATTATTTGTTTTAAGATTTTAGGAATTAACCTAAGATGACAGAAAATGATTTGCGAACATAAAAGTGAATAGTGAATAGTAAAGAAATGAAGTTATATAAGAAAAAACGTGGAATGGTTGAGGTGTTGCAATAAAGAATATCATTTGGGACCACTTGTGTTGGCAGATTGAAGACCTTTTATTTTCATATGCTCTATATTATTTTTTTTTTCTCCTTTTTTGTTTTTGTCGATATAAAAACTGTTAATATTTAAGAACTTGCAAAGCAAATAAAATGGATATTTTGAAGAAAATCATTACAGGATAACATTTTGTATACAAAATAATATGATAATATATCTTGCAAACTTTGCATAGGACTACTAAAAGAACTCATTTTTTATAAATTTTGTTTATTTTTTTAAAAAATATTTTTAAATTTTATTATGATAAAAAAATTGTAAAAATTTATTGTTAATTTATTTGCAGAATATTTTATATAAAATACTTTTCATAACAAATTTTATAAATACTTACGAAATTTTATAATTTTATAAAAAATAATTATAAAAAATTACCTATTAATTAAAATTAAAAAAAAATAATAAACAATTTATTTTTTAAAATTTTATAACAAATTCATTATGAAAATTTTTAATAGTTGATGAACCATGAACATAGTAAACTTTATCAACCATGAATATCTATGATTAAAAAATCTCCGACTAAATTAAAAGTAACATTTCTAAATATATATTATAAATTTAAACTTAACTTACTTTTAAAAATGTAGCTAAATCATATTTATAATTAATTTGATAACAATACAAAATAAATAACCAATGGACATAAAATTAGTATCAAAATAAATCTTTTAAGTATCATTTTTATACTTTCCACCTATTACTAATTTCAATCCCAAACTTTAACTTAATAAATAGGACTGTTCCATCAAAGTATTACAAGTTCATATGTATAATATCTACTATTCTTATCTATAATATATTATTTTAACATGCTTATACACAAATATGTTAAATTAACAAGAAGATTAAACAAGTTTTTTTATTTATATAAAATTGATTATTAATTAACTACATGGTTTCAAGCATATGAGAAAATGTTTGACACTTTTTATCTTCGGACAAAAAAAATTAAATTGAGAGTTTCAGCAAAAAAGTTTACAAGGAAATTGAATTAATTGTATGGTATGGAGACATTTTTTTACCAAATTTCTCACTAGATAAACTTAGGACTAAGTTAAGAATGTAGCTGATACATTTTTGAGAAAAAATGGTTATTATTGAATATGTTTATAGAGGTACCACAATAAATCTAGATATGCAAATTTATATTTATTATGATCCACCAGACTCAATTGGTTTCTTAAATTATGCTTTATTAAAAAAATTGTTTAATCTATACGACAGAAGAGACAAAAATATATAGTTTTATAAAATAAAAAAATAATTGAGCTAAAATATGCTACTGCTATTGTTTTATTTGTACATTTACACGTACTTTTTACTTTGCTAAATAAAAAAAGTAGCTAATTTACCAATTCTAAAGTTAGAGAATAAAAAAGTTTGAAAGTGAGATTGATATAATGTTTTTTCTTGATGGTCGATATTGTGATTTAATTAAATTATTATCAATATGACAATATCTATTATTATGTTGTTTTATTTCATTGTCACTATCCATACACAATTCATAATTCAATAATAAAAAAGATCAAAATAACAAGCAATTTAAGTATTCAATATTTCATATTCAGGAAAAGATTCATAGAAACAACATACTATTTACATGAAAACCATAATTCAAACACAAAACTAAATAACTTGCATATTGTCACAGACAAATATGAATTCACAAAATTGAAAGACTAAGGACCCGTTCGTTTGTATGTATTGTCCTGTAGAGAATGATTTGTGAGGGTGGATTTTAAAAAAATTTATGTTCTCATGATACGATTTGAAAAGAAAAGTAGAGATGGATTTGCGAGATTAGTCTGAAAGTTCATCACTTCATTTTGCAAGGATTTAAGAAGATAATATATTATTTTACATTTATACCCTCTTTCAATTTTATATAAATATATATTTATTTTAATTATTAATTATAATATACTATTATTATTTTATTAATTATATATATATATATATATTTTATTTATTATTATAATTTATTATATATATATATATATAATAAATTATAATAATATAATATATATATATATAATTAATAATATAATAATCATTAATAATTAAAATATTATTTAAAATATAATAATTCATATATTTATATATAACAACTAATAATATATATAAATATATATTTAATTTTTTTTATTTTAAGATTTCATATAATTTAAATATTTTATTTAATTTGTATTAATTAATTATAGTTATTTTTATAATATTAAATTACAAAATTATATTTTTATTAAGGGTATTTAAGTAATTTTCTAATTTTATCTATTTTTACAATTAATTTTATCTATCACATCAATCAAATCTTTCACTAACTTTTATAAAACTTATCTTCAAATCTACTCACTTTACTCTCTAAATCCACTCAAAAAAACACAAAAATTTATCTATCCAAATCTACACAAATCCATCTTCACACTCTCCCCCATATCCACTCCTTCAAGTGAACACACCCTAAGATCTTAGATGAGAGGCGAGGTTCATATAATAGGATGTAGCATTTACATATATATATATATATATATATATATATATATATATATATATATATATATATATATATATATATATATATATATATAATCCATTTTCATATTTATGTGATATTTATTTAACATCCATAGATATTTATAAATATCTAAAAAGATTAACAAAATATTTTAACCATAAAAATCTATAAAAAAAATTGTGTAAAATATATAAAAATGATATAAAATTAAATTATATATTAAAAACTAAAAGAAATTAATAAAAAATGTATATATAAAACTGAATTTTAAACATTGAATCAAAGTTAATAATATCTAAATAAATTTAAATAAAATGCAATACATCAACCACTATTATAAGTTTTAAATAAAACTCAAATAAACTCGTTCATGAAGAAGAAACTATTATAAGTTTTAAATAAAATTCAAATAAACTCGTTCATGAAGAAGAAAGATAAGATATACAATTAAAAAGAAAAAACTAGATCACTAACTTTTTTATTAATATATATGATTTATTAATATATACCAGAATATTTTGATAGATTAGAGATTAGCATGTACATTACAGATACGAATATATGAGTATAAAAAATATTTATGCTTATTACATGAGTATTCATTTATAATATTTATTTTTTACTCATTACAAATTTTATTCACGAATTTTGTTAGACATCTAATTTTAATAGTTCGAAATGATTTTTTTATCTGACCTATTTTTAAATGATATAATAAAATCCAGAACATTTTTTATAATTTAAACATTTTTTGGGTATTAAATTGAGGTGGAATTATTGTATACTATTCTTCCAGGAACCGAGTCAAATCTCAAGATAAAGTCGAACTTTAACATGTAATTTTGTTTTGTATTTATTTTATTTCGAACATGGAATTGGTCTCACTTAGTACAAAAAATAGAAGGATAAAACACATGCACGAGACTACCCGAAAAACGTAGCAAACAGCATAGCAATAAGCAATATTAGTCATTAGCTGGCTATTTGAACAACTCTTTTAATTTATACATATTTCCTTACCTTCTACATTTCACAAGATCCGTTAAAATACATATATTAACTACTTTGTATATTTAAATTTTAATAAGTAAAATTCTATGCATATTTTATCATAAATATTTAATTCATGGTTTGTACTGCAATGATACTATAACTAATTGAAAAGTGAATAAATAAATTTTTCATGATGAACATGTTAATGTACCTTAATATAAAAATAAAAAATAAATAACTGAGAAAATAACTTTGAATTGCTTTTTCACATTTTGAGAACAAGTTTCCCTTAGAATTCTTCTAGCCCATTTTTCACTTTCCTTCATCCTGAAGTGTTTGTTTTGACAGAAGTGATTAAAAATCTGACATTAGCTGTAGTATCATAGCAAGTGCTGCCTGCAAATTTTGCTATTGGATTAGTCTTGTTCGTAAAAATTTCTTTCTTTCATTCGGTACTCATTAGTGCCCTTTGGCCGTAGCTAATCACAAATCATTAATTAGAAAATGAACCATTAAAAATACATTCTAACCACCAAAATGACTACTTCCAGCATCAGTTGACAGATGCATTGCGTATATGATCTATCCCACTTTTCTTCACAAACATCATTGAAATTACAAAGGCTGATAACTCAGTATAATAAACTGAACCATGGAGCATTCTGTGTTGATGAATCTTTAAATATCATAAAAAAGACAATAAAAATTGATGCTTTTCAATTTATTCTAGGATTATTTCACAAATTTATGAACCAGTTTCAGGACTGGAAGCAGATTGAAGTTCAAAGCCACCTGTCATTAAGTTCAAAATCATTTGTTTAAACTTCATTATTACAAGAATAACCATCTGAATCACAAAATCCAGTGATGTTCCATTTCATGGAAAGAAAAAAACAAAGAAATTAAACATAAAAACCACAAAAGGTTCAAAATGACAACTAACTTCCAGATCTCAATGATTTATGCATTTATAGCTTCCGGCATTCCGAATCACTGCCCTGGGGTGTCAGAACGAATAGCTGAAAAAGAAAATTGAACACTTTGGTCAGAGTACTCGAACATGATGCTAGATGAAAAACATTTGGCGATGAGTAAGAGAAAAATGTCATTAACTCAAGGACCCCTTCTAAAAGTATGTTTAGAATTTCAGTAAAGGCCATAAAGAGTATCCTGTTCAAAAGTTTGTTCAGCACTTAAAAGTATGTTTAGAATGCTTATCCAAACATATATTCTATTCAATATCCTTCTTCTCTTCACAAGAGAACCCAGCACCGGTGAAACAATTGTCCATTAAATCACTAAATTGTGTTTGCAGCAAGGTGAAGTTTTGGTTTGCGAAAATATTTTCCATTTTCAATCTGTTAAGATTTAGAAAATGTGTTATGATTTCACCTCTTATTTTCAATTTCAATTTCCTGTTTACTTCTAAAAAACTATTACAATGGCTCATCAATAACAGTGATAAGGGACTCCCATGGTTACTCGTGATACAAACGCACAAAGAAAACAGAAAATAGAAACAACTGATTTTAAAAGCATTTTCTTAAATTCTTTTCTAGTGATCAACCAAAAATACTTTAGCTTCATTTTCTCTTTTCTTCGAAAATGAAAACAAAAAATACTCAAAGTAAATCTCATGTGACAAACATTCTCCGTTAATCCTTAACAAGTGCAACGCTTTAGCCTAATAAATCTTGTTCCCAAAATTTAGGAACCAGCAGCCATGGATGACACGATCAACATACATACATACATATAAACACACGACCAACATACATACATACATGTAATTAAGAATAAAGGTTAGCGAATCATATCAATAGTGTTTATCTATCATCAATTAGAAAACAAAAAACATAGAAATGGAGCATGCCAAGGGAAATGATCTGGTGACAGCCAATTCGCACAAAACGGGAATTGATCCTCCCACGACATGATTACGAGGAAGATAAACGAAGATAAAGATAAAAAATTACGATGCCAAAATTAGGGTTATTGATTTAGGCGAATGAGGGAATCCATTCCCATACTCCACACACAGATAAAACGCATAACAATGATTACAACATTTTCATCTGAAATTAAAACGAAATCTACGATCGATGAAATTAAACGAAACAGATGATGAAAAATGAGAAGTGAAGAGAAGAATACTTGGTTTTTCAGGCTTGCCCTCGACCCATTTGGAGAAAGAGAAATGGACCTTCTCACGAGAGAGGGCTTCAGCCTTGTAGGGTTCCTTGAGGCAATTTCTGACGAGATTGGCGCATATGTTAGAATACGTGATGTAGGTCATACCCGCTGCTCTCCAAAACGGCACCGCTCCGCTCGACGCCATCTTCACACTTTCTTTCTCTTCCCAACACTAACACAACACTCTTTCTCTCCGACACTGTACCCTTTCTTCCTTAACAACACCAAATGCAATAAACCAATCAGACACACTATGTTATATGGACTGTATCTAAGCCCAATCAAGCCCAGCCCAGCCCAGCCCAGACCTTCATTTTACTTCTTGCCCCACTTTTATTTTTCATTTTTACTTTTCTACGTGTTGTTCCGTTTTATTTTAGGTTGAAATATAATTATATTCCCTTGTTTTTTTTAATCCGTAATTTTGTTTGTCCTTCATGAAACTAAAAACATTTATGTCTTTGTCTATCTAAATATATAATAGCGACTTCTCCTAGTCATTGGATTGAATTTTCAATATTATCGATCTTGACAACTTCAATATTTACCAATTCTAAAGTCATGATAACCACATTTTTCTTATAACTTTTTTTATCACAATAATTAAAGTTTTATTAATAAAAAAATTGAATACTTCACTTTATAGTTTTTCGTATATTAGTAATAGATGTGACATCCTTAATATTTTCGAAAGCCGTTGATTTAGTTAATTAGAAAATTGTGAATTGTTTTAAAAACATTGTATAGGGAACCTCGGTTATAAAATAATGTTAATATTTATCGACATATAATATTTACTTTTTTTCAATTATACAAAATTATATAAACAAATGTTATATATTCTTGCTTCATGACATATGTAACATATCATTATTGAATAATTAGATTAATTATTTATTTTATGTATTCTAATTGAAAGTTAGAAGAAAATTTTACACATTAATAAATATCTTGATGATAGAATTTAATTAACAAATTCTTATAAAATAGTTTAATGGGGAAAAATAAAACTAATATTTTAAATGTTAAAGTATTTTTTATATTGAATGCGTTGTATATAACTTATGTTATAAAATTTGCTAAAACTTATTGCTACAATTTTGATTAAATAGTAAGTAACTTATAAATATATGATATACATTTTCATATTATTAAATTGTTTATATTAAGTTGTGTATATATATATATATATATAATTGTTTACAAAATAAAATAAAGATAAAATAATAATCAAGTTGATGGATGTTGGTTAATAAAGAGATTAAGTTTTTGTCTCTTACCATGAGATTCTTCCACATCAAGACATTGTGAGAATAAAAAGAAAGACAAATAAATAAATTAGGAAACGAGGATTTGAGGACGGAGATTGAAAAATGCATTCTCACAAAATATCTCCTGAATCAATATTATTATCCTATTATGATTTATGTATGTTAGATTTATTACAATTTTCCCGCAAATTAGCATGAACCCTGATTATGATTTTTGATATTCTTTTATGAAATTGGCATGAACCGTAATTATATTTTTTTTCAACTTAGTGTATTCCTAAATTATAAAATTTAGGAATTTTTTGTTTTTCGTTGCATATGGTAGAATTTGTAAAATTTCATAGATGTAAGGTGAGCTACATTACAAATTTCGCTAAACATAATGAATTAGTTGAACAACCTTGAATTTGAATAGAAATTAGAATAATTGTGTCGTGTTCATGAATTCAATGAATTAAAAATATTAGAAATTGAAAAATGTGAATCACGGTATAAAAATGGTTCAAGTAGAGGAAATAAATTTCTTCATTAAAAAAATAATTTATATATAAAAATCTAATTTGATACTTCTAAAGTTTTTGTCCAAGTTTTGTCATTGCTATTGTTTATAAATAATCAATGTGTAGATTGTTTGCATGTGTAATCCATGTAGTATAATGTATCTAGAACCTTAAATATACATATCTTTACCTACATTTTTAGAAGTAGTGTGACGTATTATATGATTGTTGGAGATGCATATCAATATGTTTGATGTATTATATTATTTTGGTATGTTTTGGTTGTGATTCTCATCGAGTTCTTCTCTATATTTTGAAAAATCTTATTATCAAGTTGGATATCACTAAAATAGTGGCTCGTTACTAAAGCAATTATCAAGTGGCGTTAAATAACTTTGTAATAATTACATTTATCACTCACCACCATTTGAGTGAGAGGGTTGATATTAAAGTGATAGAGTGTTTAGCTTAGGTGAGAAAAATGTTGAGGAAATTCTCTATATTGGAAAGGTTTAATGCAAGCGATAAGTGAAATTTGTAGCAATGTGCATGAGTTATGGAATCTTATAAGTAGATATTCCATAGCATTTAAGAAATGACACAAGTATGTAGTTGAGCATTTGAGCAAGGATAAACTATATTTAATTTTACTCTTGGCATATATCTTGTTAAATCGATGTGAGACAACTAAAGCGATGATTATTAGGCCCAATATTCAATCTACTCGTAGTGAGTTTGAACGTGATGAGAGAGAGAGAGAATGGTGGTTACAAACTCTAAGGGAGAGTTGCAACTAACGACGAAAAGCTAAGTGCCTCTTTTATCCTTGATCATGTTATACTGATTTTCTCCTACATAGGAAAATCTAATATATATA
>Ga0209589_1007413_pt1 | contig 17646 bp, 14 predicted proteins | sample CowpeawhiteBW_FD_187525 | JGI IMG/M metagenome (GOLD analysis project Ga0209589, IMG submission 187525) | Root nodule microbial communities of legume samples collected from California USA - Cow pea white BW (SPAdes) (version 2) | ecosystem: Host-associated > Plants > Roots > Nodule | place: USA...
GCTTGGTACATACGATTTGTATGCACCAGCTTGAGGGGGAGTGTTAGATGATATAATATTGTGTTTAATAGTTGGGCTCAGCCCATTATGTATTTCTGGGATTTGGCCCATTATCAATATAAATAAACTGTCCTTTGTGTAGGGTTTACACAAGGGAGATTAATCCCAAAACCCTATTTCATCTTATTTTACACATATCAAAGGAGAGAGTTTCCACAAAAGATAGGAATACATTCAATAGTATTGACCATTTTGATGTCGAGTGTTTGGATTTTTGATTAAAGAGCAATTGATTACGTGACTCAATTCCCTAAGCCATTCAATTCGTATGTCAAAATGACTATAGAAACAACTCAATATAGCTGAAAATGGTGATAGTATACCCATATCAAGATCCGGGCAACTTAAGAATCATGGATTCAATAAAATGATGTTTTACATGTTTCACTAAAGAGTCCAATTAATTTCTCAAAGATGATATTTATGAACTATTACACATCTTGATGCATCTTATACAATCTCTAGTAAAAAGAGTAATTTCCATTTGACTTGATTCACTCTCATGTTTTGAGACATGTTTTAGAATGGTTTATTACTTATATTGATGATTATATTTGTGTCATGTGACCATACATTATGAAAAGTAAATCTAAGGTCTTTTACTTTTTTGTAAATGTAAATTTTTCTGTCTTGTTCAAAATCAATTTGGAAAAAACATCAAAAGTAAATTTGATTACAGTACTGAATAAGTGCATCAAGAATTCTCCAAATTTTTGTCTTATAATGGTATTGTTCATGAATTAACATATGTTAACACTCCACAACAAAACATAGTAGTGGAAAAGAAAAATCATCACATGTTAAGGTATTTAGAGCCTTCCTTTTCCAAATGTATGTTCTCAAACCTATTGGAGAGAAGTTGTGTTGGCAATTAATGCCATAGAAATACCTACATTGGTCAAAGAAGCCATAAGAAGTGAACATTGGACTCATGTAATGATGACGAGGAGATAGATGTATTAGAAAAAACCTCAACATGGGAAATTGATGTTAAACCAAGAGATAATAGGTTAATAAAAAGGTAGAGGGTGCTGATGGATATTTGTTGTGAAACATATGGCAGATAGGCAAATAGGCAAGTACAAAGCTAGATTAGATGGACAGGAGTACACTCAAACTCATGGAATTGGCTATGTGGATACTTTTTATCCTATAGAGAAAATGAATATAGTTCAAGTAGTTCTTGGTCTTGCAGCTCATTTTAGATGTGAGCTACACCTGTTGGATGTGAAGAATGTAATTCTTGAAGGAGCTTTAGAAGAAGTGCACATGGAGATTCCTCTTGGATTTGATACTCAATGGAAGAAATAAATTAAGCCCCCTAAAGTACACTTTATACAATCTTAAACAATCTCCAAGAGTATGGTTTGGGAGATTTACAAAACCAACGGTTTCTATAGGATGTAAACAAAGCCAAGTACATGATACTTTATTCATAAAGCACTCTATGGGCAAACCTACACTATTGTTGGTCTATGTGGATGACATGATTAATGCAGAAGATAATGAAACTAAGAAAGTGGCTTCAAGAAAAAATTCAGAGCACAATTGAAATGTAAGGCCTGGAGAACTTGTGCATATATTTATCACACCAAAGACTAACATCATATATTGGTAGGAAAACTAATATATTTATCACACATAAGAGCAGACATTACTTGTGCAAATAGTGTGGTAAGTTAGTTTATGTGTGGTTTGAGAGAAAGCTAGGTAGTTGAAGAAAGAGATACAAAATTCTTCTGTACTTGAAGTCAAGGCTAAAGAAAGGGCCTATTTTTCAAGAATTCCTTTTGACCCTAAAATATACACAGATGCAAATTGTGTAGGTTCTAATGCTTACAGAAAATCTACATTTGGGTTCCAACACAATAGGACCAAAGTGAACTTTAAGCCTAACTCAACCCTATAAAACTAACTTATAAGGTAAAGTTTGTACCCATTTATATATTGTAAACTCGTCTTATCTCTAATCAATGTGGAAACTCCAACACACCACCTCACGTTTCGAGCATAGGACTAGATATTAATGGGTGGTCCGATAACGGCCCGATAGTGGGTGGCACGATAGGCCCGACATGCAACAAATCTCGCTAGGATATGTTCAAACTTGTAACTCTGATATTATTTTAAGAAGTGAACTTTATAACTCAACCCTACAAAACCGGCTTGTAAAGTGCGGTTTACACCCACTTATATATTGTAAACCCGTCTTATCTCTAGTCAATGTGAGATCACCAAGATATTGAAATTGGCAAGCACTGGGCCTAGTGATTACAACCTATTTCCCTATAGGATTTCAACCACAAAGCATTTTCACTGAAAGGCTTCCTAGGTAGATTCTAGGATCTTGTAGGAAAGTTGCGAATGATTGATATTCATGTAATAACCTAAGGGGGAGTATTGATTTCAGCATACTTTTATAGGAAAATAAATTATTAGGACAAAAAATAATCTCAATATCTTCAATGTGCTCTGAATAATTGAATTGAAATAGAGATGATGAGAATGTAATCGATGAGATTGATATCAATAAAATTATTCTTTATTTTCTTACATAGTTCAAGTACTTCATATGTTAGAAAGTGAATTTTAAATCTAACTCAACCTAACAAAATTGAATTGAAAGACGAGGTTTACACTCCTTTATATATTATCATTTAACCATATCTCTACTCAATATGAAATCTCTAACAAACTCATTCAAGACTTAGTAAAATTTTTCATGGAGTAAACCTAAGAAGAATTCATTACCTTGTTGATGCTAAATATATATAGATGACACAATTGGCCTTTTCTAGTGACAAGCTGTGACTGAATACATAAATAAAGAAACAAGGCGTTACCTTGCACTTCACCTAATATATTACCTCAATAAGTGCGGCTAAGCTTACACCACATGCTACCCAACAAAAGAGAATTGATCCCAAAAGCTCTTCTAAGTACTGCATCAAAGAAATTTAAATTCAAAGAAACCATTATTAAATCGTAAGTGTTTTAATCTTTGAATGCATAACAAAATAATCTATTTAAAAACCATTATCACATTTAGAATGTGGTGTCCCATCTATACTCTAAGGCTTTTGCATACCCAGCATTCATAAGAAAGAGAAGAAAAAAAAGCTAGAATGTTGCTATGATGCAAGTCAACTAAAGGTTGAAGACCATATTACACTAATAGAAACCGAATCAGATTATAGAATCTATATGGCAATTAGGACATGATACAATAGAATAGGATAACTATACCATGTTATTGTAATTTAATATTTGTGGCACCAACATGATATTATAACATTACCTTATAAGTTATAACTTATATTACTGTGTCAGATTGATGTATCTCTTATCCCAAGGGGAGATATGAATTAGGTTCAACATGATAGGATAAAATTTCTTATCAGTAATATAAATAACATTGACTACTAAATTTAAAAATTATAATGGCAATTAAAATACATTTCAAGAAAAAGGTATGAACCATAATATATATTTCCTAAAACTTATATAATTTGTTTACAATTTCAAGAAAAAGTAACTATATAAATAAAATACAATTTTGCTAACATTAATAGATATGAGAAATTAATTTATATAATAATACATACTGTAATTTTTATTCCACATATTATCTTAGTGTTATAAAACGAGATATAATTGTGGAATAATTTTCCTTGATGATTTGAAGAAAAATACATAGGTATTTACGAAGGAATAAATATCCTAATTAAGGAAATAAATCTCCTGAAATAAAGATCCTAAATCAGGAACAAATCTGCCAAATAACTCTTAATCCCCCCAATCATTTAATTTAGGAATTTCAAATAATACTATATTTATTGTGCAATAAATAAATAATATTTTCTACATATTCTAACACTTATATCATTAAAAATTATATTAATATATTATATTAAATAACTATTATTATAATATTAATTATAACTTTAAAATATTATATAGAGTTTTATGATACAAAAATAGCTATATAAATAAATATAATATTGTATAGTTTAGCTAAAACTATGTTTTTTTTACATTTTCACTGATGTTTAAAATATAAATTAAAAGTCAACCTTTAAAAAATGATATGTAATTGTAATGAAGACAATTTATATCATGGAATATTATTTAGTTTGTTAACTTATCCTGCTGTTATCCTATCATGTCAATAATTTATCGTACGTTATTCTGTTATCCTATCATATTTGTCCAACAAATCAATCATTAAATATTTATTAAAGGAAACCCTTGATTTACTCTAAATTCAAGAATGCCCACACATTTTATCTTCAGTTCTGGTCTCTCATTAGCGTTTAGCTCATGACAATGCTTCCAACCTTGATTATTTATTTATACTTCTTTTCTCCTTTACTCTTTTGGAGCACATACCTTTTGTCCCCTATGTGCTATACTCATTTAAAATTTTTGTTCATGAAAAATACTACAATAAATTTTTTTCTCTTGTACAAAAATGCCTTTGGATCTTAAGCACATTCTAAAATTACCAAGCTGCAGACATAGAGGCAAAGCATATGTAACTAAAATCTCAACTAGAGTCATAGCATAGCATGAATTACCTTCATTCTAGTCAAATACTGAAGCTCTCCAGACAGATTGTCGAGCACTGCATAGACTAATTCCCTAAAAGAAACTGCACAATATGAGAACCTACAGTGAAAGTTTTATAATGGGAAGGAAAAATACATTTACCTATGAGAAGGATCAATGGCCGAAACCACACATATCATGAAAACAGCCTGCATAATGGTATAAGGGTCACCAAATACTCAATGGGCTCTGAATAATTCATATGAATGTGTATACAAATATAGCCAAATAAAAGGAAATCCAGAACATGTTTTATCATACATCACAATAACATTTCCCAGGGACAGCTGGTACAGAACCATAGAAGAAAATAAAAACAAAATCCTTAATCAATAGTGTACCTCTAACTCAATTTTCTCACTGTGTAAAGCAAGATGCATGAGAGTAATCACAACAGTTTCCATTATAGGTTGAGGCTGAGGACCAGCACCTAGCACCTCCTTTGCATGGATGACTTTTCCTTTGGAGTAGACAACCAACTGAACACCGAAATTCAAACTGGAAAAACAATAAAAAAAAACACAAATTGAAGTTTTAATGACTGACTACAACCTATGCTCAAACGAAAACACAAATAGATTCTAACTACTACTACTTAATTAACAGCAGAAACTAATACCCAAAACCTCCCAAAAAGCCACTTCCAAAGGAAGGCATTTTATTAGAAATGACAAAATTGTCATAGATAAATAAATTACGTGGGACCATTTAAAATGCAACCCACCAAATGTCCTGAAAGAGCTCTTCATGACCATCCCATGTCTGGAAAAGAATGCCAATCCTCCTTGCCAAGAATAACCGAACTCGATAATCCATATCTTTAAGCATAAGGAGTAATCGTTCTATCATAGTCTGTCAAAATAGAGGTAATGGAATGACAAGCATTGAACTAAAAAGAAATAGAGCTAGTTCTAAAAGTTATCAGCAGAGAGAAATATAGAGGTAGAACGAAACAGCATCTCACAAAATTCTCATCTACAAAGTGCACAAGATTAAAGAGTTAGGCGGGAAAGAGATCTTCCTTAAAAGAGAAGAAAAAGATGAGAGAGAAAATATAATGGAAGCAAATTTATCCAATCCCTCAACATGGTAAGAGAAATGCCTTTGAAGAAACCCATAGGGTACACATCAACACTCTCTAGAGTTTAATTAACCAGCCTTTGGTTATCTTGAGCTCGTCAATGCATGGCATTGCCAATAATATCTACTTCAAATCAATCAAAAACATCTATTTATTCATTATGTTTAATCACTATCATGCCATTAAGACTATTCCAATAGGCCCAGAAGGACCATGGAAATTCTAGGCAAGAAAAATCTAAAAGTCACCTGACCAATTTGAGGATCGAGCAAAACAAGATTGCAAATGGAATCAATAAGCTTCACCCGTCCAAACCAATCAAGATCAACCTCAGAAAGTTTATGCACAAAGTTTCCTAGTGCCAGAAAGCACTGCAAGAACAAATTAATTGCTATGTCAGTTTGCATAAGAGATTTAAAATTTCTTTCATTACGTTTCTAACCAAAAGCCATGTTTACTTAGATATTAAGCCTGGAATGAAAAGAGAAGTAGGCTAGAGTAATAGACTAGACGACTCCATTATGACAATGTAAAGACATTACATGTAGTAATAGAAAAAGCCAGTTATCACACAATAAAACGATAGTTGTTTTGTGTTGTACCTGTCTCTTTACCCATGACTCTAGATATAACTACCTGATTTTTACTCTTCCCTCTCCTAATTGTATCTCAGAACTATCATTGTTAATACAAATATGAGAACATAAGAGAGAAGAATTAAGCTCTCTAAATTAATATTGTCTCTTTTTATTTATCTCAAGTGTATCTACTCTTGGAAGGGGAGGACATAGAAATAGAGGAGGTTATGGTGATCAAAGACGTACTTAAAATTCTTATTGTAAACGAATGATTCATACTCAAGAAAATAGTTTCATTTTGCATGGCTTTCCTAACAAGATAGTAAATATCTCCAGATCTGAAACAACTGAACCAAAGTTTCATGATGAAAAATATAACGAATATTTGAGGTTAAAGTCCTGCCGCAAATACATATTTTCATAATTCTCAATCTGTGAACCATCAGCATCTCACAATATATGCAAAGTCAAATACAATGGATAATACACTCAGATGCTTGTGATCATATTTCTGATAATACCTCATTGTTATTTCTTCTCCTAAATTTTCTCACCTCAACATTAGCCTATGGAACCAAATTTGTTTATCTTGGAGTTAGTAAAGTTTCCCTTTCTCTTTCTTTAACCTTATCTCTTCAAGTCAATTAACTAAACCATTAAATTGTTTCGTAACCTTTGATGTCAAATCAACTGTAACTAGTGTTTCCTGAAAGGACAAAACACATAGAAATTGAGTATGATTTTGTTAGTGAAAATTTGTTGTCCAAGAAAATTTGCACCCAGTTTGTTGGCTCCAATGATCACTTTGCAAACATTTTAACAAAAATATTTGAGAGAACCTCAAATTCAATTTATATGCTCCAAGCTTGAAACTTACAATTTGTACGCTCCATCTTGGAGATGAGTCATAGAATCGTAGGGTTAAACTGTATTATATTTTTCTTTCTCTTTCCTTAAGCCTCTATTGTATGCCATTGATCCTTATTATTATTATTATTATTATATATATATCTGTGTGTGTGTGTGTGTGTGTGTTTGTGTGTTTGTGTGTTATGTGTGTGTGCATGTATATGAATCTGAATCAGCAAAGAGACCCAAAATAAGATCTCTCAAACTCTTTTTCTCATTTGTAGTCTTTTCAAGTATACACATGAGATCAAAATAGCAGTCATCCTACTACCCCTCTACTATCTGCTATTAACTACTATACTATTATAGAATCCCAAGCCTAAAATTCTCTTTTTCAATTCATATTTATTTTGAATACATGATCAAAGAAAATTAATAGACATTGTGTCCCTAGAAGCCAATCAAGATCAAAATCCATAAACATAAAAATTCACAGGTACCTGTTTAGTTTCCACTTCCGTTAAATATAGGCCACATTTTTCCTTACCAACAGAATCCAAGGAAGCTAAGTTAATCAGTAAAGTATGAGCAGCAATCAATACAGAATCACAAGCAAGCTTGAATCCAACTTGCTCAATAATTATATCATTCATTAGATTCACCTACAGAGAGCACAAGGAAACTAGATGTTATGTTTTTTGATTTGATATAGTTTAATGAAATGTATACTCATTTTCATACCAAATCAATAAATTGTCCAGAAGAAGACCAAAAAGGATGTTGACAGAGATGATACAATATTTTCCCACGCACCTGAATTTTGAAAAGAAGCAAGAAAAAATAATAAAAATAAAAATAAATAAAACTATTCAATCAATCGGAAAGAAAATATTAATATTTTACTAATAAATTCATGAACACCATGCAGTTATTGTGTGAAAATTCTACCTTAGGATCATTTTCTTTCTCCATTAACTTAAAGAGGATATCCCAGGTAAGAAGAGAAGCAGAAAAAAAACTGGAAATCACTGATATCATGCCCATTTTCCACTTCTCTGCAGAAGATGAAACATCGCTGCCTACTCTTTTCCCAACAGCTAAAGTATCAACCTCTCTAGAATCATTATTAACATCCAATTCCATGTCCATAATTCTGCTTATACTTCTGTAATTCAGAAAAGAACTTTGAATATTATCAGTAGCAGCCATATCTTGTACGATTTTATCAGACTGAAAGTTCATCAGATGCTGAGAATAACTTTCATATAGATTAACAAAAGCTTTCAAGAGTCTCTCCACAGATTGGATTAAGTGACCAAATGGAGCAAAGCCCATCAAATTCTGATCCCTCAATTTGATACATACAGGGGATAAAAGAAAACAATGCACGGAAGAAACAAGACGGCTTAAATCATCACAAGTAGGATCACAACCTAAGCAACTAAAAGCCTGGAGTTCAATGTCTTCTTCAATAATTCTTACAGCATTGTCAAGCAACAGCCGCAAGTGTTCGCTTAATTTAGAACAAAATGAAACATTAATTTTCCTGAAACAACACAACCATGTGTGAAAGTCAAAAACATAGGAATAAGGTAAATAATTATGAATATCAAATGAAAGGAGTGTCATGAGTAAAAACAATTACAGTTTGGGTTCGTAACATTAGCATTTATTGGAATAATCCAGCAGCCATAAAAGATGAGACGAAAAAAACCCTAAACCTTAATACAAAACTACGGAGAAGCTATCATATTAAACACTCTACTTTTCAGGTGCTAGAAAAAGGTAAATTCAAAACAGAAAATGTTCCAACAAATTTAGCCTACTACTTTTCATTATTCTTGAAAATAAAAATTGTAACTATTTCCTCGTGCAGTATTTTCACTAAACCAAAATCTAAAATCCATATGGGCCTGTATGGTTTTGAGAAAACATTATTTTCATTGTCTTGATTTCCTAATTTAAGTTCACTCAACCAAATTCATATTGACTTAAATTAGTAGCTTCTCCAGCAAATTCTAGTGGAAAAAAAGGATAGCCTTTTTTGTTGAACTGCACCAAGAAAGATTGCCTGCATTTTGTGATCACTGTCAAACCATAGGACGTGATCAAAGACATTGCAGAAGATTAGCAATCAAAGATAACAGGAGATAAAAACTGACTGGAAAATTCCAAATTCAGTTGAGAATTCAGGGATGAAAGAGACTGTTAATGAAAAACTTTATTCAGAATAATAATCAGCCACTTTGTGATGACAAAGATCAAGATTCTTCAATCCAGGAGACAAGGTAAAAAGAGGACTTTCGGGTTAGTTCAGAAAATACTCTCAATGTGGTTCACGTGTTGGATCTACATGTCTATCTAAACCAGAGAAATTTGTGCATCAGATAGAAACAATTTCCTTCCTAGTAAACCAAAATGACAAGATAGATCAAATGGCAGGTTAGGTCATAACTCATGTCAAAGTGAGATCTCAACCTGCTAACTCTTTACTCAATTTTACAGGCAGCATCCCTATCCAAGATATTGTAACCTATGGGTGACTGCAGCTAAGGTAGCTTTTCAACACCATGTGACTATTTCCCTATTTTTGCCTTTTTTTGTACACCATCCGAACAAGATGCCCACTATCTCTTTCTTTTTATCATCTTCATCTAGTTTCTATCTATATATCATTTGATCAGAGAGGCTCTGAAACCATGTATGACCAACAATCCCAAAAGCTTGGTTTACTAGATAAAGGACATGAAAGAATTTATATAAAATCTCTAACAAGATGGGAGGATATTTGTTTCTCTGAAGGCTTTGGCATCTAGTTATTGTCTCACTGTAGAAGAACTTTGACTCTTCTAAATACAATAAAAATCTCTTTAAACCTGAATTGTACTGGGCTTCTTAGTTTTATGATTTTTTCTCTCACTTTCAGGAAAGGAAATCTCTACTTCCATGAGCATTAGAAGATAGTAGTGAAGCTAAAAGTATGGTATCATTTCGCCTCCTACAAGCTAGAAGTATATTTAATACCAAATTTATAATAATAAACTAAAATAAGACTTCCAATTGCATTTCATTCAAGTATTATATAGCAGCAAACCCAAACTTTCCCTCATAAATAAATATAGATTTGTTTATAAGAAATCCCTAAAAGTAAGGGATTGCGATTAGGAGTTTATTTGGTAGATTTGCTCCAAATTTGCAGGCTTTATATCAGGAGATTTATTTCCTTTATTCAAGGTGATTTATTTCCTTTATTCAAGGAGATTTATTTTTACAGTTCTACTTGATCAAATTTGCAAGCATAAACACCAATTTTTTGGTACCAAATGCATACAAAATAGAAAAATAATGACCCAAACGTAACAAACCTTGTGAAGAAACAACCATAAAGTACGTTAGACAAGAGAGAACATATTAAGAAAGTATCAGGCAGATGCCTCTTGTTAATCTCCTCTTCCACCAAAGCTCCAAGAATAGAGGTCTCCATTTCATGCAATAGCTGATCACTTATTTCCCGTGAAACCCGAACATGTGGACATATTTTCACTTCGGCAGCCTGAAATTTAAATTTTTTTAACCAAAAACCATGAATGTTAACACAAACAAGCTTCTTTATTTGAGGGCACCAAACCTCAACTTTGGACATCTTTCCAATTTCTGCAAGAACTTCAACAGAGCAATCCAAAAACTCAAGAACACATTGGTATTTAGGGTCTTCAAACTACAGTTAACATTATGATTAAGTTTTTAGTGACAGTTTAATCAAAACTAAAAAATAAATATTAGTACAGGCAGATGTAGCTAGGCTGAACCTTATGAGAATCATCTTGAGCATCAGTGACATCAAAATAATTGTGAGCCAAAGGAACTTCTTTAAAGCATTGAGTAAAAGGAACAAAACCTATACAAAGTGCATATATAGCACTAGGAATGAGCAAAGTTATCTGCTCATTCAACATAGAACAACCCTGCGTAATAAGGAACAAATAAATGTAAGTAAAGCAATCGTGCATTATGCCTTCCTCCCATATGTAATGGGTTTGACCATTAAATTTGTGTTTTTCTTAATACACATAGTGAAGATTAAAATACTTTGCCCGTAACAATTTTATGTAACCAAACCTTCCAATTAAGATGGCACAAAGTTGCTCTTAAAAGGCTTTTCCTCAGATGTAACGTATCTTGGGGGTCAGCCTGCATGTTATGCGAACAGTAAATTAAATGCAAAACTGGCTCGGCACAGAAATACGTTCAACTTTTAAGTGAAAAAGGTCTGTAGTTTACCCATACACATACATTTGCAAAACATCATCTTACTTATGCAACAACAAACCGAGTATTACCAAGGAATATAAGAATCAATACTGAAATGAATCATATGAAAGCTTAAAACTTGCTCGGTTCTCCCAGATCTAATTTTCCTTCCCCTGCCCACTTGTTCCTGTCCTCTTTTAGACTTGCTTAATCATGGCCCTATCACTACTCCATTAATCAAATCAAAAACTTGGAAAAAGGGCTAAAAGAGGTTTGACCTACACCAAACTATGGATGATTAATTTGATACCAGTCCATTGATCTTAAATCCTGTAAACTTAATCAGCAGAAAAACATGCATTACCTTCTGGCTATACATGCCAGACCTCCATAATTATTATGTATACCAATAAATGTTAGAAAACCTATCAAAGGAGCTGTTACCAAGCCACAAAAAGTGTATACAGTATATATTAAGAGTATCAGAGATAAACACATAATTAAAATATAATATGAAATGTGGCAGGGAGTTCCATGATGCAAAAGAAGACTTTTGCTGAAGTCTTTCATAACACTTGTGACGTACCTCTCAGCCAATTGCCTACACCTTGCACTAAAAGTAATTTGGTCACAGTTCAGGTCGCCGAGGATAACAATCTAGTTGGTCTCACTCGCATGGCAAGGGTTATTCTCAATAAGTGTCATAAACCCTATACACTTCACGACCTTGGTATCAAACAGAGTTTGTTATGGAAATCTTTGGGCAATTGGAAAGCCATCCCTCTCGGCAAGGGATTCTTTGTATTCACTTTAAGCCCCCTTGAGGATATGCATCGTGCTCTTGCTATTGGAATATGAAACTTAACCCCAGGAACTCTTAGAGTCATTGCATGGTTATAAGACTTTCTTCCTCAATGATGAAGATGACAAAGGCCCAATGTTGGGTGAGATAATATGGTCTTCCGATGAAGTATTGGAGAACTAGATCACTCTTTTCCATTGCAAGGGGAGATAGCAACCCCTCTTTCTATTGATGATTGTACCATCATCGAGACTAGTGGGGTTTTCGCTAAAGTGTTAGTTGGTGTAGTTCGCAATTAGAGCTTCCACTGCAATTATTAGTTAAAAGGTCTGGCTTAGCCTTTGGGGTGGATGTGGAATATGAAAAGCTCCATCCATATTGTTTTGCGTGTCAATTCATAGTACATACCCTAAACAATTACAGGAAACGGGTTCAGCCAATGACTAAAGATCACACTGCTTTTGCTGCTTCTAGAACTATGCAGACTTAAGTGTTAAAAATCTTGGTCCCTTGAATGAGTCTAATCCAGATGGTTCCAAACATAATGAAGTTGTGAGCATAGGTAATGCTGTTGAAAAACTGGTTCAATCTAATTTGGGGGTTGATGGCATAGAGCAGCCTACAAAATATGCTATTGGTGTTCAGAATGAGGTTCATTCCCCGGTTCAAAATCCTTTGGATAGTAATCCAATTATTCTTCATACACATCTTTATAATCTGCTGCAGGATTCTAAAAATATTTCCGAAAACAGTAGGGAAAATTCTGTGAAGAAGGATGTTGCTAATTTTCAAAATAGCAGCAAATATTCTAGTCATGAGGCTGATAATTTGGATTAAGCTCTAAATACCATTTCAGAGGTGAATGTTAATCCTTTTCTCATTGGGAAGTTGTGGTCTTCTAGAGTGGATGAGGAAGAAGATGACTCATTAGTTGACAATGATGAATAACAATTCCTTTAGTTAAGTTAAAATCTCATCATAAGAGGCGAAGGCCTAAAAAGTACTAGAATTGTTTAGTGTACATATGCATTGTAAATGTCTTTTTTGGAATATTAGAGGCCTACAAAGCACGATATTAGTGTTAATAACAGCAAAGTGCATGCTCAATCCATTTGCATCTATTTATCTAGGCATAATAAAATTGTATTTATCACTAGAATATATGGTTCAAATTCTTATCTTGTCAGAAGAAACGTTCAAATGGATTTATCTATGCGTATCTTTTCTCATGCTGGCCACCTGGTGCCTTTTGGAGGACTTCAGTGCTATTTTGGACAGTTCTGAAGCCAGAAGGATGCTTCACCTATGCTTCTCTCTTATGAAGATTGTAGAAGTGGGACTGAAGGATATAATTCTGGCTCTCTCTATACATGATCTAAGGGTCGGACGGCTCACCACATAATTGACTGGAAATTGGACAGTTTTTTATACCATTGATTGGCTGGATGTTTGGAATATGGCAAACTGTAAATCCCTGATCAAATTCAATTATGATTATTTCCCTTTGTTGTTCTCTTCAGCTATTGATTAATGCCATTTCAGGCCTTTATTTAAGTTTCTCACAATATGGTCCACTCATGATCTGTAGTAATGTCGTTAATGTCCCCTCTTTTGTTTTGTCTTGCAAAAGCCATGACTAGAGGTACGCAACTCCTGGTACAAAGCAGAATGGTTCCTCCCATGGCTAGTTCAAAAGGTACATGCTTTATTTCTCAAGTATCTTTATGCATATTGAATAAAGTGAACAGAGAAAACAGAGAAAATGAACTGAATGTATTTTATTAACATCACACACCAAATCATATGTTCAGTGACATATTTATATATGTCAGTAACTCACAGCTGTAGCTGTTATACACTTGACAGTTGTACAAGAAAATAAAGATATACTAGAGTAGAACCTACAGTTGTACAATACAACATAACACACAAGCCAACGATAGGTAACTATACTATACTAACAGCCCCCCTCAAACTCAAGGAGAAGATTTTTCAAAAGAAAAATTCTTCACATGGAGTTTTGGCACGAAGAAGAGCAAAACGTGTTGAAGGGAGAGCCATAGTTAAGATATCAGTCCACTGGTCAAGAGCTGGAATGTCAGAAATACACAATTGTTTGGCCACAAGTTTTTCCCGCATGAAGAAAACATCAATCTCCATATGCTTGGTGCGATTGTGAAAAACAGGATTATATGCGATTGAAATAGCACTCTGATTGTCAAACAAAAGAGTAGGAGTGGTGCAGGAAATGTGAATATGTGTGAGCAACTTAGAAATCCAAGACAACTCAGCAAACGTATGAACGAGACTCCTATACTCAGCTTCGGTGGTAGAATGGGTAACCACTTGTTTTCTAGATATAGAATTGTATATATTTTAAATTTATTGTGTGTCTAATGCAGACCACATAATATGTCTTTATACTATTCAATCGAGTCAATTAAAATAAAGACACCTAATAATTAGAAATCAATCATACTAATTTTTGAGATTATGTAACGGTTGATTTCCTAGAAATCTGTAATAATTTATTATATTCTGTTAGATATTGTTTGATATTATTAAGATATTGTTAGATATTCTTAATCACAATATCAAACAATATATTCTATTTACTTTATTTATTTTCAGTTATTCTTTTTAATTGTACCTTTCTCTATTATAAATAGAGTATCCTATGTGTGGTTTATACACAAGGAAGATTAATCTCAAACCCCTATTTTCTTTATTCTCAACATATTCTAACACTCCCCCTCAAGCTGAAGCATATATGCCATATGCACCAAGCTTGTTACAAATGTACTCAATCTGAGGTCCTCTAAGGGACTTGGTGAATATGTTAGCCAACTGATGGCTAGAGTTGACAAAATCAGTAGTGATTTATCCAGGGAGCACCTTTTCTCTAACAAACTTATAATCAATTTCAATGTGTTCTTTCATTGAAGACCGGGATTGATACAATGTGAAGTGCAGCTTGATTGTCACAAATAAGCATTGTTTCATAGATGTCTCCTATTTTTAGTTGTAGTAGTTGTTGCCTAAGCCACGTAAGCTCACAAATGGTTGCTGCCATAGCACGATATTCTGCTTCTACACTAGATCTGTAAACTATATTTTGTTTCATGATTCTCCATGAGATAAGGTTTCCTTCGATAAGAACATAGTACCCAAAAGTGGATCTTCTATCTGATGGTAATCCTACCCAATCACATTATAATAACAAGTGCTCTTAGTACTACCTTTGTTTTCATACAATAATCCTCGTCCTGGAGCCTTTTTTATGTATCAAAGAATACATGTCACAGCATCACAATTACTATCACAAGGAGCATTTAGAAATTGGCTTACCTCACTAACGACAAAAGTGATGTCGGGTCTGGTGAGTTTGCCTACCAGGCGACAATATCTTTCCAGGTCTTTCAATGGCTCCCCCTGACCCAGAAGAAACTTGATATTGGATCCATAGGACTATCACAAGGACGTGACAGTCAAGCAGTGTTATCAATATCGGATAACGGAAAATATCGGCAAGCCAAAAATCCGTTATAAAGTTATAACGGAAATCATATCGGGTTATAGCGGAAAGTATAATTTTTGAAAAAATAATTATAAAGAAAGAAGAGAAGTAGAAAAAATTTGAAAAAAAGGAGTTGACGGCGGCAGGCGGCAGTGGCTGACTATGGCGGCCGGAGGCAGACAACGGTGGCTGATTGTGACGGCAGGCGGCAGTGGCTGACAATGGCGGGTGAGCAGCAGCAACTGGTGGTGGCAGTTGTGGCTGTTAGTTGCAGTAACTAAGGCCAAAGTTGAAAGAATAAGAGAAGAGATGTTTTAATCGATATTTTACTGCATCAGTAACTAGTAAAAGAATAAGAGAAGGGCCACAGTAAAATATAAAAGAATAAGAGAGGAGTTGTGGGCTTAGGTTAGGTCAAATAATGTTAGTGGGCCTGACCTAAATTAAACCTCCGTAAAACTGATGTAGAGTAAAATGCATAGAAGGATGAAATTAGGGTTTATGTGCGCCGGCCGCTGACTATCTCATCTCCCACACTACTCATCTCTTCTCAAACACAGTAGTTGCACTATCTCTTCCACTTTGCTACTGTTTATCTCTTTCTTCAGTTCTCTTTTTTCGCCATTACCGTTTCGCCACCGCCAGCCGCCATGTGTTCTTTGAATTGTCAAATTCCAGTCTCATCATCACCCGTGATGACAATGTCTTCAACATAAACAATAAGATAAATACACTTGCCAAAAATGGAATGAAAGGAGAACACAAAACGATCAACCTCACACCTGGTCATGCCAAACTGAACTAAGACAAAACTGAAACGACCAAACCAAGCCCGAGAAGATTGTTTCAAACCATAGAGACCGTTGAAGCTTACAAACAAGACGAGAATCGTCGGGAGAAAGAAAACTAGGGAGTTGATCCATATAAACTTCTTCCTGCAATTCACCATGTAAGAATGCATTTTTAATATCTAGCGGATGAAGAGACCAATGATGAATAGCAGCCATAGCCAAAAAAAGACGAACAAAAATTATTTTCGCCACAGGATAAAAGGTGTCCCCATAATCCCGACCAAAAATTTGTGTACATCCTTTGGCGACCAAGCGAGCTTTTAACCGATCAATATGACCATCAGATCCAATTTTCACTGTATAAACCCAATGACAGCCAACAGTTTGCTTATCAGGAGGTAAAGGAACAAGTTCCAAGTGCCATTGGAATACATGGCTGTCGTCTCCTCTACCATTTCCTGACACCAGCCGGGATTAGCCATTGCTTCACCTGTAGTCTTAGGAATAGACACGGACGGAATCCAAAGAAGAAACAAAGGAGAAATATGATGGAGACAAACGATCATAATTAATGGTAAAAGCAAAGAGAGGGTTAAGATTACGAGAGGAACGAGTACCTTTTCGTATCACAACAGGAAGTTCAGGTGTAGCAGGCATGGGCAAAGGAGTGGTTGGAACCATGGTTATCGAATCGAGATTCGTATCGTGAATCGTTTTGTGAATTTTTTTAAATCGTGAATCGAATCTTACTTTGAATCGTAAGATACATGATAAATAAAAAACATTAAAAATATCATATATTATAATTAAATCAAGATCTCCAATTTAAATGTTACATCTTAATTTTATTCTTTCATTCATCATCTCCAAGATCAATGTCACTTAGATCATCTACTTCATCTAATATAACATTCTGTGGCAACACATCTTCATCTTCTTCATCCTCTTCCTCAACTTCTTCAACCATCCTTTCAATTCCATCATCATTTGCTGGTGTAGTAGATTTTCCCTTTATGTTTAAGTTTCTTGGACCCCTCTTCCTTTTCTTGCTTGGAGCTCCCTCTTCAAGAGTAAAAGATTCATGTATATCCATCCATGAAACATCGTTT
>Ga0209589_1007415_pt1 | contig 17643 bp, 8 predicted proteins | sample CowpeawhiteBW_FD_187525 | JGI IMG/M metagenome (GOLD analysis project Ga0209589, IMG submission 187525) | Root nodule microbial communities of legume samples collected from California USA - Cow pea white BW (SPAdes) (version 2) | ecosystem: Host-associated > Plants > Roots > Nodule | place: USA...
TTTTGTAGGGGTGATGTTGGGAACCCCAGGACTGCGTTGTTATGCTATCTTATGTGTGGCGTTTCCTTTAATTGCGTTTATAAATTAAATGGGACGTTACAATTATTCATAATAAAAATTATTTGTCCATTTTATCATTTTAATAATTTTAGTAACTATTTTTTTAATTCAAATAATTACACAGATATAAAAACAAATTGAACAACAAAACAAATAAAAAGTGCAAGTAATTGAGATATGATCCCAGAGTAAATAAATGTAAAATGTGTGTTTAACTATAATAATAATAATAATAATAATAATAATAATAATAATTATTATTATTATAATAACAATAATAATAATAGATAATAATAAAAATAATAACACTAAAATAATATCGCGTAGTGATAATAATAATAATAATAATAATAATAATACAACTACATATATAAAGAGATAAACATCTTTGGTGTCCTTTTCTGTTTTTTCAATTTTATCCTCTGAATTGTTATTTTTTAAACTTAAATAATTATTTAAAATAAAAAAATTTATTTCAGTTTTATTATTTTACTAATTTTAGTAACTATTTTTTTGAATTTGATATAATTATTCAAATGTAAAATGGTCAAGTAATTGAAACATGACTCATATAGATAGTAAGTAAAAGTAAAATGTGTATGTAACCATAATAATAAAAATAAGGTTAAAATACTCCGATGGTCCTCGTTTTGGTTCAAAAATCTCAAATTGGTCCTCGAATTTTAATTGATCTTAATTTCGTCCTCATTTTTGTAAATGTGTTTTAAATCAACCCAGTGTCAAAATTATTAACGTTAACTTCATTTTAATTATCTAACGTGGCTTTATTCATTATTTTGAGGATTGAAAAATTGGTAGTGGACCCTAATAATTAAAACAAGCACCGTCCTTGAAACCCTAAATTACTGAATTAGGGATTGAAATTGGGTGCTGAAGGATCGCGACTGCGAGGGCGACTCCCATTGCGTCAATGCCGTGAACGTCGACGAAGGTGAGATTCAGCGTCGTCGAAGGTGAGGTCGAACATTTCAGAGGTCAATTTTCGAGCTTTAGTGTCGTTGATCGTAGTCGTTCTTGAGTGCCACACCGTGAAGGTGAGTATGACTTCATCCTTTTCATCGCAATAGCAAACAGGTGTTAAATCGAACCTCCTCACCGCACCGCCATGAGAAAAAACGCTGGAATTTTTCATCTCCCAATCATTGCAAGTGCAGGACGAGCAAGAATGAGAGGGAGACATTACCAATCTTATCAAATCAGAACGCACGAGACAACTTCACCTCACCTTTTTCAAACCCTAAGCTTCAAATGTTATGAACATAAACTCTTTTTAAAAGAGAAACCAAGAACACATGTGCCAAAACAACTGAATGACACATCAGAATACACAAAACAGTCACATCATCAGGAATAAATGCCGTTTGTCAACTGATAACGGAAAGGGTTGATTTAAAACACATTTACAAAAATGAGGACGAAATTGAGATCAATTAAAATTCGAGGACCAATTTGAGATTTTTGAACCAAAACGAGGACCATCAGAGTATTTTAACCTAATAATAATAATAATAATAATAATAATAATAATAATAATAACTATTATAATAATTATAGTTTTAATTAATAATAACAGTAGTAATAATAAAAATAATAATAGTAATATAATAATAGAAATAATTATAGTTAATAATGATAATAATAATACTTATAGTTGGTAGTAATACTGATCATAATAATTATAGTTGATAACAACAATTATAGTTAATAATAATAATAATTATTATTATAATTAGAGCTGATAATAATAATAACAATAATTAGTTATAATTGATAATAATAACAATAATATAAAAATAAAATAATGAATATCATGAAAATTAAGTTATATTGTTGTAAATGTTATTATTAATGAAATGAAGTTGTAAATTCAGTTTTAAATATAATAAATAAAATTAATATCATAATATGGTGCAGTTAATTGATTTTACAAAATAATTATAATAGTATATGACTTGTGTGTGCACACACTTTTTTTATTTATTTTAAATATGTTTAGAATAATAATATAATTATTATTATATTTATTTAACCATTAAAAATAATAGTAATAATATTAATATAAATTATAAATTATAAAATTTTTAAAAGATTAAAAATATATTTAGCAAAAGTATTTAGTATAATAATGTTTTTATAATTAAAATAAAAACACTTATACTAATAACATCACTATGAATACTAATAATAATAATAATAACAATAATAATGTTTATGCTATAAATATTAATGTCAATGCAAAATACCAAGGGTAATGTTGACATACTAATAATATATAATTATATATAAAGATATATACATCAACAACAAAACAATTAAGAAGGACAACTAATTGAAATATGATTTCGTAGTAAATAAAATTAAGATGTGTGTCTAACTATAATAAAAATAATAATACCATTATAATAATAATAATAATAATAATAATAATAATAATAATAATAATAATATCCCGTAGTGATAATAATAATAATAATAATAATAATAATAATATCCCGTAGTGATAATAATAATAATAATAATAATAATACACTAACTAAATAGATAAAGAGATAAACATCTTTGGTGTCTTTTTTATTTTATCAATTTTATCTTCTTAATTATTATATTTTAAATTTAAATAATTATTTATAATAAAAAAATATTTTTCAGTTTTATTATTTTACTAATTTTAGTAACTATTTTTTTTAAATTGAAATAATTGTTCAAATGGAAAGATAAATGAACAACAAAACAATTAAAAATGACAAGTAATTGAAACATGATTCCTACATAGTAAGTAAAAGTAAAATGTATATCTAACAATAATAATAATAATAACTATTATAATAATTATAGTTCTTAATAATAATAATAATAATAATAGTAATATAATAATAGAAATAATTATAATTAATAATAATGATAATAATTTTTATAGTTGATAGTAATAATGATTATTAATTATAGTTGATAATAATAACTCGTGACTGTTCTTGACCAATAATTTTGGAGGAGCCAAAATAATTTATAATAAAAAATTTTGAACTCATCAATAATTTATTCGGAATAAAAATCTCCAGTTATTCTTTTTTGAATGTAAATAACCATATTGTGTTCAAGAAATTCATCTTTCATCTTATTCCGAATTTTGTTTTGATAATGTTCGTTGTAGAAAATGAAACATTAAGAGTTAAATAAAATGAATTAGATAATCAATCAAGTAAAATACCTTTAATTTGTTTGTTTTTTGTCAAAGATTGACATAATTCGACAATGGTCGACAAATCTTTCAAATTTAATGGGTATAAACATCAACAATGAAATATTGGAGTAAAATTTTAAACTAATCATATATTTATCAATATACCATTTTTTTTAAGTTAAGACAAAAAAGTAATTTATCATAATCTAATAAAAATTGAGACGTAATTACTAACAAAAAATATATAATAGTAATAATATTATATATTACAAATAAGAGTAATAACTTTACTACTAATAATGTTAATAATACTAATAGTAATAATATATAATAGTAAGATATAATAATAATTACAATAATTATTATTATTATAATAATACTAATATTTGTTATAGTTTTACTACTATCACTATAAATAATATTTATAATAATATTATTATTAATAATTAGAAATACTAATACTTATAAAAATACTACAAATAATAATATTATAGTTGAAGTCATAAATAAATGAAAAAATAAAACAAATTGATTTTTGTAGGATTGGAACCCGGGTCCTTTTGTACCAGAGTTTTAAAATGACAAAAAAACTAATTTTTATGACATGTGTCAATAAAAGTAAATGGGTACTGTAGTAATTTTGGTAGTATCTTCTTTTCTTAATATGTAATAGATGTAATAGATAATAGATAAGTTATTTGATTATATGTGAAACTTTCTTTTCTTTATAGCTTATATATGTATTAATATTGCTATTCCATTTTTCTAAAATGAAAAATCTTTTAAAAAAATGCCTTCATGCAGGCTTAAACTACAGACCTTCAGTTTACAAGACTGATGCTCTACCACTAAGCTATAAAGGCTTACTATTTCAAAATTGTTTAAATTAAAGTTTTTTATCCTCAATTATCTCATTGATTTCTTGGATTGTAGGAACCCTGTACAATAAAATGAAGAAGGAATATTTAGGTGGGATACATTTCAATAGATTAGGCTACACAAATGATATATTACAAAAACATCATATTGTTTGAAAGAAGGGTATATGGGCCATGATATATATGATATTTTTTGTATGATTGAAATGAATAAATGAGGTGGTATGTGAAAGGGTAATGGGTTTGCCATGCTTATATTCATTATTATGAATATGATATGTGGTGATGATATAAGTTGGTTTTAACAAATTGAGTTTATATGAGAGAGAGTAATTTAGTAAATGGAAAGAAATACAACAGGAAAATTTGAAGTTGGATGAAGAATTCACTAGTAGGCATTGTTGTGGATGAGTAAACTAAAGCAGATGATTGTATATGCAATGATTTGTGATGATTGCATATGGAAGTAAAATAAATTATTTGTAGTAAATGCTCAATATATATGTGAAATTCATATCTTTGAATTACATACAAAAGTTGGCTTCTTCTATATATGGGGGATTTAGAATGAACCATCTCCTCTTGGAATGAGGTTTCACTTCCTCTAATAGGAAAATCTTTACTTTCTCAAGCGTAGTTAGGCTCAATCTCCTTCCACAAAGGTTAATTTCTTCCTCCCTTTGTTATTGTTTTACATATATTTTTGAGTTTCATTTTTCAATTTGGCATTTGACCTTAATATCATAAAAACTATCTCTCTAGAACTTTTTTCAAAATTTCTCTCTGCCTTCTCTCTAATTTTTTGATTCCACCACTCATCTATTTGATGATTAAGAACCAATACTAGACTTATAATAGGGAACACTTCATATCTGACCAATTAAAATTGACAACAAGGTAAGTTCACTTAGAAATTTAATTCCGTGGAGCTCCAAGGTCCTATGCACTAGCTTTATGTCACTGGATGTTGGCTTAGTCACATTGGGTGTAATATCCCTAATTTTAAATAATCATATTATTTATTTTATCCTTATAACTATCATCTCTTTAGAACTCTTGTCTAAAATTTCTCCCTACTTTCTCTCTAACTTTCTAACTCCACTAATCATTTGTTCAATGATCAAGAACCGTTGGTAGAGTCAATAAAAAACAATACATATTTGACCGATCAAAATTGAAAATTAGGTAAGTTCACTTGAAAATTTAATACCATGGAGCTCTATGGGTCTAGTCACTGAACACTAGAATTGTGCCACTTGACATGGGGTTAATGACGTTGGGTGTAATATCCCTACTTTTAAATAATCGTAGCATTCATTTTATCATTATTTAAATAAAAAAAGAGAGTTAGAAAATGTTACGCTTTAACTCCTAAAATTAAAATTAAGCTCATGTTTTGTATTATATCTACACAAAGTTTGAACATTGAAAAGTAAGTCAAGTAGTTTTTAGAAAATATTGAAACTTAGTAAAACTAAAAGAGTAATGAAAGCAACTAATAATAAAAACATAAAACACATAAACATATTAATTAATAAAATATTATTACATATTATATATATATATATATATATATATATATATATATAATACAAATAAATATTTTTTTAAACAGTGAACTTAGATAGAAAGTTACCTAAGTGTTCAATAATTATCCTTTTCAACTATTTGTACTTATTTGGATCGTGTATAAATTATTGATTAAGAAAAATAACATCTTGATAATCATCATATTTTTTATCCTTAAAATGCCCAAGAGTATGTCTTTGCAAAATGAGTCTTAAGTTTTAAACTAATGAGTTGAGATCAAACTGATGTAAGAGTGTTTGTGCTTAGGAAGTCATAGTTTGTTACACTATGGAATGAAATATAGAGACCATGGTGGAGTCTAAGGAAGTTTTTACCAAGTTTTTGAATATATGGATAATTTATAATAGTGTCCTGAACTTGGATATTCATAGGCCAAGCTTTGGACTATCTAATACATGCTCAACATCACCAAGGCTAGGTAATGAGTATATATCTCTTTTATGGGCAGATAAATAGATGATATTATCGAGAAAGAATAAATTATGATTTTACCAATGTTCTATGATAAATACTCAACTATCTAATCACTCCAACGTAACTTTTGATATTCATGATGGATCATCAAAAGTAGAATATGAATCCATATGTCTAATAAGGTGAGATTGACCTTTATGGTTGTTGGTGCAATCATAGGCTCCTAGCATCTGTATTATTTATTGAGTTTACTAAGATTGTTGTTTAAGGCTTAGAAAGACCTCACTCCTATCATATATTTCTTTTATATGTAGCTTTTGTATGACTAAAAGAAGAACGTGCTTAGTAAAAGTTGTTCTAGAAAAGTGTAAGATAAATGGACGATTAAGAATAAGTCACAACAATAAATACTTGTAGTAAGCATAGGTGTTAAGCAATAATTCAAAAAAAAAAATCTAGAAAAAAACTAAGGTAATTGTTCATTCTTTTAAGAAAAGATGGATAACTGACCAAACATTTCATATGAATTGTTGGAAAGAATGACAATTGTCTTGGAAAATATGAATATTGAAAAATTTAAACGAGGATTTAATCCTGATGGTGGTCAATCATGGATATTGAGAAATTTTTCATCGCAATGACATGTGTTGATGCAAATAGAGTCACATTTGCTACCTTTATGGTCATTGAAGAAGTCAAAAATTGGCGGAGATTTGTCAAACAACAATTTGTAGATAAAGGGATATAAATTACTTGGGAAATATTTAAACAAAAGTTTCTAGAAAAATATTTTCCGAAAGATCTTTGAAAAAGAAAGGAAGTTGAATTCCTTAATCCTTATCAAGGAACCATGTCTGTGGTAGAACAAGCAGCAAAATTTGACGAGTTGTCAAAATTTTGTCTTACTTTCACAAAATATTCTCACTGTTTTAAATTCAAAAGAGGATTGAGAACTGATATTAAGCATGGAACCAGTTATTTAGAGATATCCTCATTCCCTATGCTTGTAAACTGTTGCAGGATTTATGAGAGTGATACTAAGACAAGACAAACTCATTGGAGGCAAGGACGACCACAAAGTCCTGAAAGAAATGAGTTCAATAATAAGAAACCTTACTAATGCCCATCTCATGCTTCTTGGAAATCTTTAAGGAAAAAAATCATTCCCCTTCTACCAATACTTCAAGTATAACCATACCCCTCTTTCGAAAAATACAACTTTATAGTCCAACTGTTACGAAATTCAATAGGTTGATTTTCAAATCAATTGGTTGATTTCACTTAACTTAATTGAAATCATTCGATTAAAAAATAAATCAACAGATTGAATAAGTCACAGTTAAGACTACTATAGCTACCCTTTTAATCTGTTAAAAATCCATTCAACAGGTTAAAAGACACCATTTAACCTTTTGAAAAATATTTCAACAAGTTAAAAGACACAATAAAGACCCTATATATCTAATTAATGCTAAATGGTGTACAAAGTGAATTGCAATCTTCAAGCTCCATGATTGATCCATATAGAGGGCATGCATATAAGGCTTGATCAACACGAATAACATCAAATCTCCATATCTTCATCAATGTAAGTGTGGTTCCTAGGTAATGACTTCAAGTACCTTTATCAAAGCTTCATGAAATCTTCAAGTAACACACCATCCAAGCCACACATGATAACATTCTCCCCCTGATTTGATGAAGCCAACCTCTAACCACCTTCATTGCAACTTCCTTCCATTTGGTTGGATGCCATTAAATTGATGAAGTGCCACCTAAGCTTGAACTTGTGAAACTGGAGATTATTTCTAAGAGCAATATACACAAGATAACAAGCACACACAAATGCACATGCTCCCCCTATTAATATGGGTTCAATTCCATATTTTATTAAATCCACCTAAAATGCTTCCAATTTTCAATTTTGTCCAATTTTAGTTTGTTTAATTTTTCTCCCCCTTTAGATTCATCAAATAGAAGAAATGCATCAAGAAAACAAACATAGGATAACATTTCATTGATAATAGAACATGATATAAACAACACAAAAATAGAAACAGAGAAAATAGATATAACATGATACAATCAACCGATTGAAATTAAAAATAACCGACTAAAACTGACAGAACTCAAACTGAAATATCACAAACACATGGATGCAATGCATGATCCTAAAGGCCAACACACTTAGTCATCCTGAGTATCATTTATGGTCTGGAATGAAGTCAGCAAATCATGGATGTCATGGATTTGGTCATCCAATGTATTAAACCTCTCATTGCAATAGGTTTGATGTGCATGTTGAGACACATTGAGTTCATGTAGTTGATTCAACATCATCCTCTCAAATTGTGAGTACACAAGGCCTCTATCCTCTCAAGGGTTGTAGGGAATAATGTCCATTGGTCCAATAGTAGGTTCTTCCTCTTGGTTTGCTCCACTTGGGCCAGCTTCATGATCATGTGCACCACCAATTGCAGCACAAACAATTGTCCACTAATTCCCTACCTTGAGAAAGCCTATTTTATGAAGATTTTGGTTGGAGGTTTGGTTCAGCAATCCAGTTGACTCTTCCAGCTCATCCTCTACATCATTTCCAAAGTACACTATGAATTTGGACACCAAAACCACATATGGCAGCTTGAAATCCGTGAGTCTCTTGGCCTTGAGCATGTGATCACGAATCACAAAGATCTAATCCACTTGCACATTATATTGAATGCAATACATGAGGATCAAATCTCCCTCAATCAATGTAGAATGGTTGCTTCCACATGGAACTATGATTTTTGTGATAATCATAGCAAGAAGTCTTTCACTCACGTTGAGACTATAAGACCCGAGAAATTTAAATAATTAATTAAATAATTATTTAATAAATGCGAGTAGTAGGAGCCTTTAAGCCATTTAATGCGGATTGCTATGACATGGAAAAGTACTAACTCAAATGGTTGAGAGTACTTGCTTGTGTGAGAGGACTTGGGTTCAAGTCCTATGTATGTCATTTGCGTGTTATTTAATTATTATTGTCTTTAATAATATGCTAGAGCATGTTGAGTGATAATATAATCATAAAATTATATTAATCATCACGAAACATGAATTGGTTGAATGGTTGTACATTGATTTGGCTTTGGCATTGTGAGGGGTTCAAACCTTGGTGAACCCAAATTAAACTTTATTTTTTGCCAAAAATTCCAAAAACCGCCTAGCAGGCTATTCATAGCCGCCAGGCGACGCAAACATCCAGAGTGATTTCTGGGTTCCAGATACCTATTTCTTGCCCAATTTTCTGGGTTTTGCTTGAATTGTCAGGCGGTGATGAACACCCGCTAGGCGACGTGAGTCAATTTGGCTTGAATTGTGGTGCTTTGGGGTTCTAGGTTGTTTATGACCGGGAGAAAATTTGTTGTTGTCTCCATAGGTTACAAATCCTTCCTCTTTCAACTCCAACTTTGCAAACTTGGTCTTGTCACTTGTCATGTGTCTCGAACAACCACTATCAAGGTACCACAAATCTTTCTTATCAACTTTTATGACCTACAAAACATATTTGTATTACTTTGTACCCTTTGATAGGTTGGGTCCTTCTTGGCTACACCTTTCTAGATCCTTTTGGGATCCATTTCATAGCTCCTTTAGGAATATCATACTTTCTATCATAGCAGTTCTTAATAACATGACCTTTCTTTATACAATAGTTGCAAGAAATGAATGGCATATCATTTGGCTTACTTTTTGAAAAGAAACTAGAGAACTTCTTGGTTTTCTTTTTGAAAGTAGGATTATAACCAAGTCTATAACATCCCGTCAGGATATTACAGATTAAACGTAAATAAAATAAATAAAGTCATAAAGACATCGCATTTATGAATAAACCTCATTTCCCAAAAGCGTGAGAAATTTAAAACTTTATTAATGGCAAATATAATTCCCAATCCATAGTTTACAAAACTGAAATAATAGTAAAACGTCTCATGAGAGTTTAAATTTATTTCCAAAATATACATAATAAAAAGACTCTCATGCTATCCCTTGCTCCGTGTCTAAGCATCACTAGCACCACCTGCATCAACATCCTCTGCTCACGTGTACCGCGCACACGATCATCGCCAAACATAAGCAGATAGGGTGAGCTTAATAAAATCAACATACAATCATATTGATATACATATAAGTAGTCATATATATATATATATATATATATATATATTTATATATATATATTATATAAAAAACAAAATAAAGTCTCACACTCTATTCTGTATCACCTGGCCATAACCAGATCATTCATGTTCTACCTCTTTTAGTAATTACCCCTAGGTAATTAGCTGCCAAACCTATCAGCCACAGCCGACAGAGCACGTGCGGGAAACCATTGCTACGGATCATATACCATAACGCAAGGTGAAGTTACCAAATACGAACATAGTTCGTAACGTCCCAAGACTACCAAACTCGTCAGCTATTTACTGAGGAGGGCAATCTATCTGGACCCATCCGTACTGGCCACAACTAGCACACTCACACCAGCAACACACGCCAACCTGAGCTCAACTCAAGGGTTCCTCTTGTTCATCCACCATCCCGAGCTCAACTCGAGGGATGCCATTCCGAGCTCAACTCGAGGAATGCTACGTGCTTAACCCCTATCCCGAGCTCAACTCAAGGGATACGTTCCGAGCTTAACTCAAGGAACCCAACAATCTTACCTTTGAAGCATCACCAAAAGTCTCGTAGATCACACCTACAAAGTCCAACGACTAGGACTTACAGCAACCAGATCGCCTAGTGGGGGACACGTACCGCTAGGCGCTAGCAGCTTCCAAACTGCCTGGCGGGGGACACGTACCGCCAGGCGCCAAGCGCCTAAAAAATCTTGAATCCTGCAGATATCGCCTGGTGGTTATACCACTACCGCTAGGCACAAGCGTTCCAAAGTCCACTGGCACAACAGCCATCACCAAGCCAAGAGTTCCAATAGCCTATGACACTGCGAAGATTCAATCCCTGTGATCTGCTGGTTGCCCAAACTTCAGCCTATGATCTACATCATTTTCACCCCAACATAATTGGTCCACCTATATTACAATTTTCACTAAATAAGATTTTGCCGAACAGCTCTAGATCATTTAAAGGCTAGGTTTCCCCCTCCATTCTGGTTTAACAATTTGATCTCCCCACCCATAGGTTCACAACCTCACACCTCTGTTCTCATAGTTTACTTCCTAGCCCTAACACTTTCATATCAATAAGTTCCATTAGATTACACAATTTCAAGCCCAACCTTTCTACTAAGTCCAGTGTACACAGTCTATAATCCTTGCACACTCCAAACTCTAAATTCCACAATACTCTACTCTATTCCATTCTTAAGTTATATAGTTATGCTCATTATCAATATTATCATCAAATTAACATTTCCCACTCTCAAATAACTCGTGTCCGAACTTTTACAAGAACCAATAATTTCCAGCAACTCTTAGCAAGGCCTACAATTCTGGTTTCCCGAGATAGCGTTTGGTGGCAAGACCTGTGCCGCCAGGCGGTGCATACGGTTCTGGCAATTTTCCAGAACTCTCGCACCTGTCCTACTCTTTTCTTCAAGTATTTTCCCAATATAGATCGTTCACACTCTTCCAATTATTAGCAAACCCTAACCAAAATGAATGGTCCATTTCAACACTAGAAGTACTCAATTAAATTTCCGCTATTGGATTTCCAAGACCTACAATTCGCACATCCTTAAACCCTAAACATCTCTCCACTATTCCATTCAATTTCTTTCCCAACCGCATCAATATCCTCATTTTTCAACAATAAACCCTCTCTTAATGATGACAACTAACCTTCTCTCAGATCCAATTCAGCCCAAAACCCAAAAATACCAAGAACGAGTCAATTTGACTCGCGTCGCCTGGCGGTTCAACCAATACCGCCAGGCGCTTCATCCAACAGACCCAAAATTGGGTAAGACGCCATGCGTCGCCTGGCGATTGGGAGTGTGCCGCCAGGTAGTTCCTTTTCCAGGAACCCAGAACACGTGCAAAGGGATGTGTCGCCTGGCGGCTATGAGCAGCCCGCCAGGCGGTTTCTGGAAATTTCCAAAAACACGAAAAATTAACCAAAAATGAACAAAAACCAACAATTCAACATATATCATGCAATTCGAATACAAGCATAAAAATTCTGACGTGTAAAACTCCCCTAACCTGGAATTCCTTCGCTTAAAATATAGTGCTTGAGTTCTTTCCTTGAGTTCCAACAACTCCTCTAGCTCTTCCACTGACCAGCCCTTCAATTCCACTCCCTACCCACTATTTCTCTCTGAATTTGTGCAGCCCTCAATACCTCAAATGTTCAGACTCCAAAACCCTCCTCTCTCTCACAATTAGCCTTTTTATTATTGCCCTTAATGCTTGTTTAATTACCAAAAACGAAAAATAAGCTTAATGGTAATGTTTCTGACCATTCAATAATCTTTTATGGTCTGTTTTTCAGCCCCTTCCAGGCTTCCTAGCTGCCCATTCATCTAGGTTTTCCATCAACTCTTCACATTCAGCCCAAACTAAGATTTAGCAAAAAAAAAGTTTAATTTGGGGTTCTCCAAGGTTTGAACCCATCACCATGCAATGCCAACTCAATGCCAAACCATTCAACCAATTCATATTTCATGCTAACTAATATAATCCAAATATCATATTATTCCACAGCATGATTAACATATATTTAAAACAATAACAAATAATAACACAAAAATAGGCATACATAGGACTTGAACCCAAGTCCTCTCACACAATTAAAGTACTCTCAACCACTTGAGCTAGTACTTTTCCACGTCATGCCAATAAAAAATTAATGCCATAAATGATCTTCCCACCCGCATTTATTAATTAATTAATTATTTAATTAATTAAATTCTGCGAGTCTTACATTTCCCCCAGCTTTAAAATTTTTCGTCCTCGAAAAAGAGAACTTACCAATGAATAAGTGAGGATAAGATTTCCTCATAAGATCCTCCATCTCCCACGTCATCTCCTGGGTTGTTTCATCCCAGAGAACCTTCATTGTTCGGATCTCCTTCTCTCTGAGTTGCTTGACTTGAGAATCCAGGATTCTCACTAGTCCAACTCCAATCGTTAGGTCCTCGCGCACTTGGACATCATCCTCCTCCAATACATGTGTAGGATCCGCAACGAACTCCCTCAACTGCGACACGTGGAAGACATTATGTAAGTTTTCCAAGTTTGGTGGCAAAGCAATCTCGTATGCTATAGGTCCAATCTTCCTCGTGATCTGGTATGACCCGATGAATCAAGGAGTCAACTTCCTCGATTTTGGTGTTCTCCCAATACCTGTGGTAGGCGTCACCCTGAGAAATATATGATCACCTGCCTCAAACTCAAGCGGCCTACTCCTCTTATCTGCATAGGATTTCTGCCTACTCTGAGTTGCACGCATCTGATCTTGTATCACTCTCACCTTCTTAGTGGTCTACTGCAAGAACTCTGGTCCAAGCACTACTGCCTCCCCATCCTACTGCCAACACAATGGGGTTCGACATCTCCTACCATACAATGCCTCGTATGGTGCCATTCCAATACTGGAATGATAACTGTTATTATAAGTAAACTTAACCAATGGCAGCATATCACTCCCCGTCCCCAAGTGATCTAGTACACAAGTGCTCAATAAATCTTCTAGTGACTGGATAGTCCTCTCAGACTGCCCATCGGTCTAAGGATGATAGGCTAAGCTTATTCTTAGCTGAGTGCCCAAGGCATTTTGTAGTGACTGCCAGAATCTCGATGTGAACCTTGGGTCTCTATCCAACACAATACTCGTCGGTACCCCATGTAGTCTGACAATCTCTCTGACATATAAATCTGCCAATTTGTCCATAGACATCTTCTGATTAATCGGCAAAAAATGAGCACACTTCGTCAATCTGTCTACTATTACCTAGATAGAGTCATGCCCTCTCACCGATCTCGACAGGTGTGCAACGAAGTCCATGGAAATGCTTTCCCATTTCCATTGTGGAATATCCAGAGGCTCTAACATACCACCTGGCCTCTGATGCTCAATCTTCGCCTTCTAACATACCAAATAGGAAGCGACATAATCAACCACGTTTGTCTTCATGCCCGTCCACCAGAAAGTACCTTTCAAATCTTTGTACATCTTAGTCATACCTGTGTGTATGCTAAGACGACTCTTATGCCCTTCATCCAAGAGCATCTTCCTCAAGACCCGACTGCTGGGAACACACACCCTCTCTCTGAATCGTAGAAAGCCATCCCTGCCCATCCTAAAGTCCTTCCTCTTCTTTGTACCCAACTCACTAATGATCTGCTGCAGTTCCTGATCATTACCATGTTCCACGAACCTCATCTAGGCACTCATTAGTGATCCTCAACATGTTGCACCGTATATGACTTGCCTCCATGTTCAGTCCCAGATTCATATCTCGCAGTTTCTCGATCAACTCCAACTCTTTAATCATCATGGCCGACACATGGGCTCTCTTCCTGCTCAGGGCGTCTGCTACGACATTAGCTTTACCAGGGTGGTATAACAGCTCAAAGACGTAATCCTTCAAGTATTCCATCCAGAGCCTCTGCCTCGTATTCAGCTCCTTCTGATCAAACAAGTATTTTAAGCTTTTATGATCGGTGAATACCTGGAACTGTGGCCCATATAAATAATGCCTCCATGTTTTGAGGGCAAAAACTATTGTAGCTAACTCCAAGTCGTGCATCAGGTAATTCTTCTCATGCACCTTTAACTATCTCGACCCATACGCCACAGGTCGTTAATTGATGAAGGATTAACTTGTTTCTTTTTAAGATTATTGAATATGGTGTGAGTTGATTAAGAAAACTAAGTGAAATCCCCACTGGACATTAAGATAGCATGCTATCTAGATGTGAAGGTTCCTTTCACAAAACTCAAGAGAAGAAGATGATGGATTGATTCAAACAAAAAGGAAATGGAAAGCACATAAACCATAGAAAACCAAGAACAATTAAAGGAAGAAGAAAACATAAAATGGAAAGGAAATAAATGGTAAAAATGTGAGAAGCACGCCACTACAAGGCTAGGCAAGAAGCCATGGCAACCTTGAAGATGAGTGGATGTGTGCCGCCACTTGCTATGCAAGATAAGGCTTAAAAGTATTCACTCCCTAGGGAAGAAACTCTCACAAATGGTTGACACATAAGAGTATTTTTACTTTAAAATGTTCAACCCTTTTACATGTCTAGGAGCACCCCTTATATAGAAGAGTTTAGGGTCCTCTAAGCATATAAAAGATACCTAAGGATGTCTCTATAAAAACCTAACTCTAGCTTCTAGAAACTAGGTCAAATAAGGTTAGAAAAATGAGAGGTAAAAGAGCCAACTATGGTGTGTGCAAGGCTAATTTCGTTCTAGCACAAAAGGAGATAAAGAATGTGTCTCATATGTCTCCAAAAAGTGGCCAAAGTGTGCTAAAAACAAAGGAGACCAAAGGTACATAGGTACACTTGTTTTATGCCTTTTACTTTATGCTTTATGCCTTTGCTTTACTCTCTCATCCACATCATTTATGCTCTCCAATCACCATGCACCACCTAGCATTTCTTTCTTACTCCTAATTAACCTACAAAGCAAATAAAACATAGATTAGCATGCTGGCTTAAGTCAAGTCAACTATAGTCAACAAGTCAAACCTAGTCAAAGGTCAACAAGTCAACTAAAGTTGATTCAACTAAGTCAACTTAGGGAATCAAAAATAACAAACACAAATGAAAGCGATGAAGGAGTAGTGAACTTCCTTTCTAAACATGCTTAGTCTTTTTAAGCATGTGCCTCCATCTTTGGTTGGGGTCAATCCTTCATCATCCTCCCCTTCTTGGAGAGAATTTGTCCACAAATTCTTTAAGCCTTTGTAGATGGAGCTTGACTTGATTTGGGGGAGGCTTTACGCCTCCCTTTTATGAGCTCTTGTTCCATCCTTTCTAAGGGTACTACCCCTAGCTTTGGTTAGGCCATCCCTCTTTTCTAGACCATTCTTCCTCTCATGCTTGCTTTTGAGCCTTGCAAGAGAAGGGAGAATGGTGATGTCCAACTTGCTTTGGAAATATTTTTTTGGAGGCAAGTAAAACTTTGGAGGTAGCTTGCTCTTTTTCTTTTTCATCTTTTCTTTTATCTTTCACTTTATTTTGGTCCTTATTTGCTTGATTGGGTGAGAGAGGTAGGAGTGTGAACTTCTTGCCTTGGAAGGAGAAAACATAGGTGTTAGCATGGCCATCATAAAAGACTTTTCTATCAAATTGCCATGGCCTACCTAGCAAAATATGTGTTGCTTCCATAGGCATAACATCACATAACACCTCATCTTTAAAATTTCCAATGGAAAAGTTAATGAGGACTTGTTGAGTTACTTTAATGTCTTCTTTTTTAAGTCATGATAGCTTGTAGGGCTTGGCATGAGGGATAGTTTTCAAGCCAAGCTTTTCCACAACCCTTGTGCTAGCCACATTTACACAACTTCCATTATCTATGAGGAGGGGACATAGTTTATCATTGATATGACACCTTGAATGAAAAAGGTTTTGTCTTTGAGAAGGGTCAAGTTCCTTGGAAACCTGTCTTAGTTGGTGCCTTATCATTAACAGTCCAACTTCAAGGGGTTTAATCCTTTGACATGAAGAAGAAGTGTGGGAAGAAGTACTTTTGGGGGAAGGGGAGAAGAATGTTCACTCTCTACTTCTTTTTTAAGGTTTAAGGCCATGGTTCTTTTGGTAGGACAATTTGAAGCTATGTGCCCATATCCCAAACACTTAAAAAATTTCATAGAACTTGTCCTTGTACCTTTAGGAGTTTCATTAGAAGGCCTAAACGAACTAGTCCTAGGAGGTGGGTCTTGGGAACTCTTGGGTGGTGATTTATCATGTTTTCTTTCTTTATCTTTCTAAGTACTAGAATAGTAGTCATTGTATGAACCACTCCTCTTGGCCTCTTTTTTCTTTTGCAATTGAGTTTCAACTTTGGTGGCCTAATGTAAAACTTTGTCAAGAGAGGAGTACTCATATAACTCTACTAAGTCTTGTATGTCCCTCCTTAACCCACTCACAAATCTAGCTACCTTTTCCTCTTCACTTTGAAATTGGAGTCCTACTTTTAAAAGCATGGACTCCATCAACTTGTAATATTCATCCACACACATGGACCCTTGTTGAAGCCTTTGGAGCTTCAAAAGAGTCTCCCTCATATAGTAGGAAGGAATAAATCTAGCGCACATCAAATTTTTAAGGTCCCACCAAGAAGTTACGAGTGACTCTTGGTTAATATTGTCCATACATAATTGATGCCACCAAGTCATGTCACAATCCTCAAACTCTAAGACTACCAAATCTACTTGCTTTTGATCACTAACTACATGAATGGTAAAAATTTGGTCCACTTTTTGTTCCCACTCAATGTAGATGTTTGGGTCATTTTCTCCTTTGAACT
>Ga0209589_1007419_pt1 | contig 17637 bp, 15 predicted proteins | sample CowpeawhiteBW_FD_187525 | JGI IMG/M metagenome (GOLD analysis project Ga0209589, IMG submission 187525) | Root nodule microbial communities of legume samples collected from California USA - Cow pea white BW (SPAdes) (version 2) | ecosystem: Host-associated > Plants > Roots > Nodule | place: USA...
ATATATATATATATATATATATATATATATATATATATATATATATATATATAATATGTTAAATTATAAAAGTATTAAACTAGAAAATTATAAAATTATATACCAGAGAGATCATGAAAGTTTGATCGAAAAAGAATGCAAGTTTATCTTAGAATATGGTCAGCACCAACACTAATTAATGAAACAGCACAAATGAATTCTAAACATAAATAATAATTTTATGGTTAAATATTCTTTCAATCCTTAAACTTGATGTTTTTTTTTTTTCTTGTCCTAAATTAAAAATTAATTTTTAATTTAAAATTTAAAGAATTATCCTTTTATTCCTAATCATTAATGTAATTACATTTGTTGTTAACATCGTTAACGTGGTGGTGGCTAACAATGTCCGGATCACGCAGTAAAATAATAAATAATGTGGAAATACATTTTGAAGATTTTTTTCGGCTAAAAAAATTTCATTCTCTAAAATTTGCATTAAACTTTATTTTGGTCCCTTAAATTTAAAAGTGGATCAGTAAAAATATAAAATTGACATTATAATTTCTTTAAATTTAAAATATCTGTAGTCTCCAAATTTAAAAATATTTTTATAATCCCTAAATTTGAAAGTGGTTTTTTATGTATTCTAATTTTAAAATAATTTATTTTAGCTTTCAAATTTGTGTTATTAAATAATGTTGTGACAACAATTTCTAAACCACTTGAATATTATTTCAACAATCCCTATGTTTCTCATATTTCCAACTCTTTTGTCCATGAAGCTCCAATCCTTTTGGTTGCTTCTTCTAATGTACTTTTCTGCATTTTCCCAGCCTCATGCTTTCAATTCTTCTCCAATTGATGCTTTGCTGAAGTGGAAAATCAGTCTTCACATTAGTTTAATCCCTTAAAACGAAGTAAATTTTAATCTTTTTTTAAGTTTTTAAAACTATTCATTTTGATTATTTTTAAACACATAATTAAGGAAAAACGTTAATAAAATATGATATGGTTATTATATGTACATCTATATTGTTGAATTGATTTGCTTCCATATTGACAAAATTTAAAGAAAAAGGAAAATAACTATTAAAATCTCATTATTACTGTTGTTGGGAGGGAGAATCGAGTTAAAAGGAGTTTTGTTCACTAAATTAACAAACTAAATACGCATATACGTATAGCAATTACATTATATTCTATGAACATTTTTCATGAAATGACTACAATAAAGTGGTTTAGAAACATAAAAGGCTAGGCTGAAATTAAAAGAAAATAAAAATAAAAGACCAAGTTAAAGAATGAAAAAGTAGAATTTAATCATAGTAAATCTATTACTATATTGAATATTAAATTAGAGATTAAAAGGAAAAATAAATATTATTATTTTAATAATTATATTATTTTTAAAAATAGATTTTAATAATTATACACAATATTCCAAAATGTTCCTGCGCGAACGCGAGCTTCTGTGTGTCTGAACGGCGCAACATTCCGAACGGTGGCGGCAGCGGCAGCGGCAGCGCACGGATGCTAAGCCTTAAAGCTTCCAAATTCCGGTAGCTGATTCTTAAATTACCAAAACCAAATGGCTCTTATTTCATCGTAATCGAAAATCAAACGATACAGTTTAATGGATCCCCCACCTCAATTTTCCTCCACCGTAAACCCTAACCCTAACACTCACCCAAGTCCCAACGTTTTCTTGGACCCAACCTCCGATTCAATCCCAAATCTCCTCCAGAACCCGAACTCCACCACCTTGAGTCACTACCTCTCTTTTTCCGTCCCCAAGAAGCGACGTCGCGGCCGCTCCCAGCGCAATCCGGCGTCGTTTCGCCTTCCACTCGCCCTGCCTACCGACTCTCCATCTTCCTCTTCCTCCCGAACCCCTGCCTCTGACGAGATTATCGTAATCAACAAAGAAGCCAAAACCGAAGCCCTAATCGCCCTCACCGCCGGTTTTCCGGCGGACTCTCTGACGGAGGAGGAGTTAGACGCCGCAGTGCTCCCGGTCATCGGCGGCATCGAGCAGGTAAATTACACTCTCATTCGGAATCACATAATTGCAAAATGGCGCGAAAACGTGTCCAATTGGGTGAGTAAGAAAACCTTCCTGGATTACATTCCGCAACATTACCACGTGCTTTTGGATTCCGCATATAATTACCTTGTCTCGCATGGTTACATCAATTTCGGAGTGGCCTCTCCCATCAAGGAGAAGATTCCAGTGGAGGCGAGCAAGCCGTCGGTGATTATCGTCGGCGCCGGGCTTGCCGGGTTGGCTGCGGCTCGGCAGCTTATGAGATTTGGGTTCAAGGTGACGGTGTTGGAAGGGCGGAAGCGCGCCGGTGGTCGTGTTTATACGAAGAAGATGGAGGGAGGGAATAGGCTGTGTGCTGCTGCAGATTTGGGTGGTAGTGTGCTGACGGGTACGTTGGGAAATCCCCTTGGGATTGTGGGGAGGCAGTTGGGTGAGTTGCTTCATAAGGTGAGGGATAAGTGTCCCCTTTATTGCGTGGATGGGAGGCCGGTTGATCCGGATACGGATGTGAAGGTGGAGTCTGCGTTTAATCGTATGCTCGACAAGGCGAGTAGGTTGAGGCAGTTGATGGGGGAGGTCTCGGTGGATGTGTCCCTTGGGGCAGCATTGGAGACGTTCCAGCAAGTCTTTAAGGACTCGGTGAGTGATGAGGAGTTGAGTTTGTTCAATTGGCATCTCGCTAATTTGGAGTATGCAAATGCGGGGTTGTTGTCAAATCTTTCCCTTGCATTTTGGGACCAGGATGATCCTTATGATATGGGGGGAGATCATTGTTTTTTGCCTGGAGGAAATGGGAAGCTGGTTCAGGCTTTGGCAGAGAATGTACCAATTTTGTATGAGAAAACTGTGCATACGATTAGGTATAGTGGCGATGGAGTGCAGGTGATTGCAGGGAATCAGGTGTTTGAGGGTGATATGGCTTTGTGCACTGTTCCATTAGGTGTATTGAAGAACGGGTCTATCAAGTTTATACCAGAGTTGCCTCAGAGGAAGCTTGATGGGATAAAAAGGTTGGGGTTTGGTCTGCTGAATAAGGTTGCCATGCTTTTTCCTCATGTGTTTTGGGAGATGGATCTTGACACATTTGGACATCTTTCTGATGATCCAAGTCGTCGTGGGGAGTTTTTCTTGTTTTACAGTTATGCAACAGTTGCTGGTGGTCCCCTGTTGATTGCTTTAGTGGCAGGGGAAGCTGCACATAAGTTTGAGAGCATGCCCCCCACAGATGCAGTCACACGGGTTCTTCAAATTCTCAAGGGTACACTTTATATGAAAGTTACTACCTACATTATACTTTGGCTAATACAATTTACAAGATAAGAATATCCATACAAAATAAGCAAAGAAAAATAAATTAGAGGACAATAAATTGCATATCCATTATCATGTAGTTTGTATGATTTCCTCAGTTTCCTAACACGTCTTGTGATATGAGTTTTATTTATAATATATGTAAATGAAGTTGTATCCTTTTCTCATTATAATTCAGTTGAAATTCTTAATTTTCATTGGACAAGTTTAATTTTTTAGTCAAATCATATTATCCTCAATTACTTATATTTGATTACTTTATTTTAGTAAATATGTATGAAGAAAAATGCTTTATATGTCTGTAGGTATATATGAACCAAAAGGAATCAATGTTCCTGAACCAATCCAAACTGTCTGTACTAGATGGGGTAGTGATCCCTTCTGCTTTGGTTCTTACTCCAATGTTGCAGTTGGAGCTTCTGGTGACGACTACGATATTTTAGCAGAAAGTGTGGGAGATGGTAGGCTTTTCTTTGCTGGGGAAGCAACCACTAGACGCTATCCTGCTACTATGCACGGGGCTTTCCTAAGTGGTCTAAGAGAAGCTGCAAATATGGCCCACCATTATAATATTCGAACACTGAAGGTGAAAGTTGACAAGGCCCCTTCAAATGCTCATTCTTGTGCTTCCCTTCTTGCAGATTTATTTAGAGAACCTGATATAGAATTTGGGAGCTTTTCTATCATTTTTGCTCATAAGAATACAGACCCCAAGTCACCAGCAATCTTGAGGGTAACATTTGGTGAGGCTAGAAAGAAATGTAATGAAGTTGCAAAACAAGACCAACAGCACTCTAACAAATTACTTTTTCAGCAGCTTCAGTCACATTTTAATCAACAACAACAGCTTCATGTTTACACATTACTTACAAGACAACAGGTTCTTGACCTAAGAGAGGTAAGAGGTGGTGATGAAATGAGATTGAATTACCTCTGTGAAAAGCTAGGAGTGAAACTAGTCGGAAGAAAAGGTTTGGGGGTGAATGCTGATTCTGTCATTGATTTCATTAAAAGTGAGAGGGGCAATCGTAAGCCTGTTTCAACCTCTTTGGCTCTTAAACCAGGTGAGTGATATACCTTATGAAATGCTGTTTTCTTCGTTTCTGTATAAATATCTTTTGAAAACAGGAAGTAAAGTGAAAGCAATACAATTTACGTAGTTATTTGTTAAATCATAAAGAGAAAAATTGAAAATATTTTCACGAACCAAACAAGCTGTTACCTTTTCTTTGCTTCTCATTTTTTCTATTCTTTGTCCTCTGTGCATGATGAGTTTCTGGATCAATTTAAATAATATTTTCTTGATTTATAAACAGGGGTGTCATCAAAGCTGAAGGCAGGCATTACAAAGCGCAAGTTAATCAGGTTTGAACTCAATTTCTCTATTATATATAATCTCAAATATCATTATTCTATTTCGTGTGAAACTTTAACTTTACTATATTTGTCAACTCAGACGGGCAAAAGTGGTGAGGAAAAGCAATGGATCCATAGATGTGGGGAGTGCCGCCAAATTATCAGAAGAGGTTAAGATGACAGATCTAGTGCTTCCTGATGTAACTGTTTCAGGTAAGTATTGTATGCTGAATTTTTTTATACAGAGTATCCTGTCCTCAAAATTCATATTCTTTAATTTGTTTTAAGTTTTTGCCTCTTTTATACCTAAGTTCCAATAGCTGCCTTCGCGGGGAAATACTATTTATATTTTTTCAAAAGATAAAGTAATATGTTCCTGATGTTTAGAACTTGAACTTTCAGTTTGGCATCTCCCTTCGGACCCATCTCGAACTTCAGCAACCACCATCTCTAGTTAAACCTATTTGTTTTCATCTCTCGTTGATTCTGCATTTTTTTTTCCATCTGCTTTTTTTTTCCCTTCACACTCTCTTCTATATTTGTTTTATTCTCTATTTTAAATTTAGATGTTGTCACGACAATTTTTCTTTTTTTCCTCTTTTATTATTCAGTTTTTTCAACATCTTTTTTCCTCTCTTTTTTTTGCTTGATCGGCCTTCATTTATTCTCGCTTCTAAGATATTTTTTGTTGTGTGGCTTATGCTTATGCTTATGTTATGAGACTTTGACGAATTTTATTTCATAAACAATTTTCTAGAAGTTAATTGAAATATATTGATAGTGGAGTAACATTTTTACACCAAAAATGCATAAAATTCAAACTTTATTTCTGATTTTGTTATGTTGATCCTTGTTATTTGTTTTAATAATTCATTGTGTTTAACTGGCTTTTTGGTACTTTATATGTATGTTATAATTCATCTTTATGCTATTTGTACGCAATATCGTCTGCCAATTTATATGGTATGGTAGAGTTTTGGTTTTTCGCCACGGACAGGCATATGCAACTGATAACTGTGCCATGCATTAGTATTTGTAGTTGCGGAGTTTGCCAGTATGAATTACTAATTGCCTAAATATTCCTAGGGACCAATCAAAGTGACTTGAGCAATCCATAAATATGGATGATCGTCTTTCACCCAGGAGGTGAGACAGATTCTGATAGTTTTTTAATAATTCTCTTATCATATGCTCAGTATACTTTTATCTTGTTCAGTTCAATGAGAGTTTCAAATATATTATTTACTTTTATAATAGATTCACTTTTTCCGTATTAAATTGCAGAAAGACTAAGATGCCCCTTCTACTTGTTCTCCCACAATGCTCTTAATGGATTGTCAGGTGTCTTTCCTAGATTCTTGGTGTCTGGTTTACCGTTTCTTAAAGAATTATAATTTGAAAGAAAATGTGAGAGCGAGCCTTGCACATAGGTGCAGATAAGTAAGGTTGCTTCCCTGTAACTTGAAGTTACATGTTCGAGTGCTGGAAAAGACTTCTCCATTTACGGGGGCAAGGGTTCCTACATCTATTCTTCCCATACTTCACTAGGTGGGAGCCTCATTCACGGTTCTAATTTTGTATAGATAGAATTGAAAGTAGTAATAAATATATTAATGTAACTGAATAGATCATTTATTGCAACTAAATCCAAGATCCTGATTACAAATGACGAAACCGTCAGCTAAGGAGGCATCATTCTTGTGGTAGCTGTCTTTGGTATCAGCTGTGTACCAAAGTTTCTTACATCAACCTTGTGATAGCTGTCTTTGGTGATGGAATCGATTTGAGGTGTTTTGGCTGGATCATCCGCACATCATTTGTTGAATAAATTTGAGATGACCTTGTAAAACCTTAAGTGCTGATGGCTCATGATGTAGCAACCTGGCATGTATTATATCTCTTTCAAGACCTTGCCTTGGTCTTGGCCTGATATGACCTGAAATAGTTGGATTTGCTTGCCAACCAGGGATGAATTTTTGAATGCAGGCGCAGCATTGTGATTGGCCTCTTCAGGTTCGGTGCCACCTTTTAAGGCAGCCATGCCACTTTAACCATTTTATAGAAGATTTTGTTTTGTATCATTTGTGTATGATTTATGAGGACATGAAACCGCGAGCTGTAACATTTATACGATCTGAAAACTGTGTTGTTCCCTTAAATTTAGTAGGTTCCCCCACCGCAATTTTTAAGGATAGTGTGCACAATTGGTCCCACTTGGTTTCTTCATGTAGTCTCTGAATGTTTGGTGAGAAAAGAGTGGAAGAGGGGATAAAATAACCAAGGTTGTTAGGAGTGGAAGGAGGGGACGTTCTTTTTCTTTTTTATCTTATTGTTTAACGTAAATTTTAAATACAAATACTAATTATAATTATATAACAAATTGAGTTATTTTAAATAATATTACACTTTATTTCCTATAATAATGATTTGTAGTTATTATGTAAGAGGCACATGTTTCATTTTGATTTAGAAAGTAAACTCAGTTACATTTTTAAGGACAATGATATTTTAATTCATTTTTTTTTATCCATTTTTAATCTATCATTTCAATCACTATTAGATCATCACATCAGTAAAAAGAATTAAAATAAATTATTTAGTGGTGATTGAAGTAATAGGTTAAAAATGGATCAAAAAAAGTGAGTTAAAATATCATTTTTCCATTTTTAATTTGCTTGTGTGTCCAATTAATTTTTGTTAATATATGATTTTAATTTTGTATCTATAACAATATACAAAGAGGATTTTCTTTTTGTGTTCACATTTCAAAATACTAATTTTACCCTTCAAATATAATAATTTATTAAATTTTTAAAATTGACCGTTATTTTTCCAAGTTTTTTATAAAATCAGCTATCTTTGCTTCTTTTTTATTTATTAATATTATTCTTTCATCTGTTTTTATATATTTTACTTTATTTTTAATAAATATAATTTTAGTTTATATATTAACTTAATAACATTATAATATTATCACTTACTAATATAATATCAGCATATTAATACATACACCTAAGCATGCATGTGTTTCTGCTAATTTTAAAGAATGAGAGTTGCGGATTTATAACTATAACTTTTATTTTGGATTTAAATGTTTAGTTACTGTACAATTAATGCGTTTTAAATTTTAGTTACAAAAAAATTAGTTTTCATTTATCAAAAAGGTTGAAATTTTTGTATATTACTATTTTGTAAAGTCAATTTCATACTTACAAATTTTGATGATTTTGTGACATGTTAGAATGAAATATTTAAAGAAAGATTTTTATCTATTTTAAATTAAATAGGGATAAAAAATAGTGATTTCAAATTTCACAGATATTAAAATAGAAAAACTGCAGGAATCTAAAATAAAAGTTCCTAACCTTGTAGGAGCCAAATTTAAGTTCGAGAGGCATTCGGTGACAATCTGAAACTGAAAAATGTGAAATTAATGCTTTCACTTATTGATTATGCAACCCGTCTAATTTTTTCAGGCCTAATGTTGGATTTATCAATCGCACTTTGGGACGAAATAACCCATTGTGTGAAGTACATCTGACAGCATTACGAACTTTTCTAATCGTGTTATACTAGCTACTCAAACAATTTTGATTAGATACTGCACAACACATTATACACAGGCTAAAGCATTATTTTAAAAATCCTATAGAATTTTCCGAAGTATCTGAATATTATTATCATTTCTTTCTCAGAGCCTTTTCTCATCACCTGGTAGAGAATTCTCCCCATTGTTGCTTGTTCCTTCAAGCCACTCCTCCAGCTTAGCTTCTTTACATGCTTTGAAGTCATCATATTTGTCTGATACTGACAATAACTTTTCCTCAACATCACCTGCTTCAGATCGAAATTCATCTTCAACCAGGCTTGATGGGGGCTTCTTGTCCGCTTCTGGAGATGCATTAGTGTCTGCAGATGCATCTGGTAATGACACGCTACGCTGCAGCTGTGGCTTCTCGGCGCTGGAATTTACCCATTCCATAGAATCAAGTTGTGGCCACTTAAAACTGTATGAGTTTGAAAAGTTAAAAACACTTGAAAAATAGTTATCACTTATTTCACTTCCCTCCTGGGCATAAACTGCAGAGTTAGCTCTCTGAGCCTGAAAATTTGATGTCGGCCGATGGGTTAACCATCGTTTTGGTTTCTTTGAAGTTATCGTTATAAGGGATTTTTTAATGTCTCCAATCATCTCGTCAGCTATGGGGAATCCACAGTCTTTCATTGATCTCACCATTGTAACTGAGTCCTCCAAATCTTCTGTGTGCAGAGTTGTTTCACGACTCTTGTCACTAACGTTCTTCTTCAGTTTCATGATATTGGGCACTGCATTTTGTGTGTGCTGTTGAATAAAGAAAAGACCAGCGGACGGTTCATTAGCCACGTATCTAATCATCTCTGCCATGCAGTTGCTTATCTCCACAAAGCCATCAACAGTGGAGAATCCATGCATCTTCCCGAAGACAAAATGATGTTCATCACTGACATTGTCCAGGAAAGAAACAAATCAGAACAATTTTATCAGGGTAAATAATGAATGTTAATAAATTATTGTGTTTTGTGCCAACCATAATTGTGAATTATTACGCAGGACATTACGACAGAAACAAAAAAAAAAATGTCTTTCCTTTGTAGTTCTTTTTATTTGATAAATATCATCCCGCAATACAAACACAATTGGCTTTCTCTGGAAGTAAAGTTGCAGGATGCTGAACAAGATGCTGGAAAACAGATGAGCAACTGTCACAATCTGTTTAATCTTAGGTATCCTGTTGAATAAGCTCAAAATCTACTCTAGTCTTTTCTTCATCCTGCTCTGAAAATTGATGTGACTATCTGCACTTCTATATTTTATTCATAACTCTGATGTCAAAACCATATTCAAGGTTACCTTTGATGCCACTTATGAGTACTTTAGATATGCCTTTGTCCATGCAGTAATTTAAAAATCAGCAGGGTGACTAAGAAGTTTTACAGAAAAGAGGACAAATAAATAAAATGCACGGGAAGCACTTCATTTGTTTTAATCATAACAACATAAGAAAAAAGAAATATTGCTGATGAGAAGTATCTGAATTGTATAAAAGATAGTAACTGCTATCTTTAGAACTATCATTATTATTAACTGTTTCAAAATCTGCAAATTTTTCAAAGATTTCATCCTTCCATACTTGTTAGTAGCTGATGTAATGTAACTCCTTAATACCCAGAAAGATATAAAAAACCACGATTAAAAACCTCCACAATTTCACATTCACTAAAGTTTCCGAGCAAATGATTGAGAAACGGTATATGTACCTTACTGAAGCAATTTAATCCAGAGCAAGATGTAAACCCACTGATATGAATGTAATTTCAGTGTTTGCACAGTAGTTTTGAAGATGATTCTCCTCCACACTGGAGCTGAGGTGCATCAGCGAAACTCTCCCCATTTTGTATCATTGTATCAAAACTACTGAAACATCACCTATTAGTCTTAGAGAGGAGAAAGATAATCTCCAAAAAGCGCTACTTTCCTCAACAAGTGAGACATCACATCTTTGTTATCGATTTCAAATATGCTTCTGGAATAACTGATTTCAGTCGCATAAGAAAAGAATTAACACAATCCCCAGCTGAAAACACCAGAGGTGATGCAGTGGCAATAAGAACAAAATTTTCACCGTTCCCTACATCTATCTTATACAGCTCGTGAAAAACTTCCTTAATATGACTCACCAAGTTGTCATAGAAGTACCTGCTGGGAGGAATGACATTGATAGCAAGAATTCCAAACTCACAAAGAACCAATTTAGCAGCAAGAAGAACATCCTTTCTAACAAATTCTAATGGCGGAGAACTTACACCGTTCTTTATATCACTTGAATCTAAATCAACCATAACAACATCAAATTTACCATTGACCTCATCTTCCACCAAGTGACCATTAAAACCATTAAGCTCACAATCACCCTGTAACTTTCCCTGACAAACAAGCTTCTTCAAAGATTCAATGGCATCCCCAACAACTACATGAATAAACTTACTTTCTTCGAATCCAAAATACTCCCGTGCCACCCTGAAGACCTCCCTATCATTATCTACAGCCATGACCTCAAATCCCAATTGAGTTCTTAAAAAAGTTGCCAAAGCCCCACCTCCAACCCCAAGGCACAAAGCCTTTGGTTTAAACCCATTCTGAATCCGCTGCTCTACATATTCACTATTCAACACAAGACCAGCCACCATAGGCCCCAGGTAAGGGTGCACCAAAACCTTAAGATCAGGCACAAAGCCCACATTACCACCAATGCAAACACCATCCAAACAATCGCCACCTTTGACTGGAACAATACAAATTTCAGTCTGAATCAAATTAGGCATCCTCTTGAACCTCAACCTCCTCCTAAACTCCCTCCCATGACGCAAAACTCCACCCCCATTTTCAATTTCAACATCCTCAACCAACATTTCACCAACATGTATCCCGACACACTGATGAACCACCACACTACAAACCAAGTTATCCACATAACTCAAAATGGGTATCTCAGGAATCCCCATTTTGAACAAGGATTTGGGAGAAAGGGCCAAAAGAAGAGGCTTTGACCAAACCTCAAAACCCTGTTGGTGCAATGAACACTCCAAGGGACGGTGATAAACATGAGGGGTAAAAGGTAAAGTACCCTCCTTGAAGTTGTTTCCAATGAGAATCAGACGTGATATTTCAGGGGAACTTAAAAGGAGTTGGAGATGACCCAATTCAGTGGAGAAGATCCAATCGATTTCTCGACCTTCAGGGACCAACATGGCACCAACTCGAGGCACATCATTAGGTTGGAGTGGTGAGTCGAGCACAGCAACTCGAAGGGCTGTATTGGAACATGATGGATGGGGTATTGTGAAGGAAATGAAGCGGGAAGGGATTAAGGTTTCAAAGGTTGATGCGTCGAGGGCCATCAAAGGTCTTCTGGCCCAACTTCGCTGTAATGATTTGTTTGTGATTTTTGTTATTGTTAATCTTTTGACTCAACTTGCAATTTTTTATTTCTTCAAGTCTGCAAAACAATCACACCTATAAATAAAGGTTAGAAGTATTGTTTGGTGGCCACAAGAAGAGAATTAATTATGACACTGTCAAGAGCATCAAGCAAACACAATTAAAGTAAATAATGCAAGGATTGAGATATTAATAAAAAGATAAAACTTATAAAAACTACCATAGATGTCGTTGATTATTGATATTTTAATCAAAATTGGAATTTCATTTTGGTAATATGCCTGATAAAGAATTTTCAATGTCATGGCATACTTTTGAGGCAAAATAGTCAAATTTTGATTTGAAAACAACACCAAAAGCTTTGTCCTTAAAAAATTTGGGTGAGATAAGAAGGAAGCATGTTCTGAGAATTGTTGGACCCCACAGGGAAAGTAATCACAAAGGAGCTATGTTATTCTTTTATCCAATTTTGTTCAGTTCACGTCCCGAAGTCCCTTTAGAAAGTAATAAAAATAGATGACAGAAACACGTTTCATTTTGCAGAGATCCTATTGAGGTAAACAATGGAACATATTTTCCTTCAGTTAATAGGGGGTATGGTTACACAATACACAACAAAGACGTATTTTCGTCAAAATAATTGTCAGTCTTTTCTTTTAGAAGTCTGAGAATGAACATATAAAATAATGTGATGTGAGAATAACAATTCCCTTACAAAGGGAAAATTAAGGTTTAGGGGCTGAAATGTCGTGGCCCAATTTATGAGCAAGTATGGTAAAGAGGAGTTTCACATGGATGCAAAAAAATTTCAAATGTCAATTGAGAGAACATCACAAACAACTAGGGGCAGTCATGCGATGGGGTTGACCTAATGACTTCAACAGTTAAATCTAAACTGAAAAGGAAAACTTTGAATTGGATTGAACCAAATTTAGTTTAGATTTTAAAAGAGTAATTCAATGATTGACTCCAAGATCAGGTACTGGCATATGAAGCCCAAAATATTCAATCCAAACTTATGCATGTCAGCTTATGTCAAACAACCATAACTAAATTCAGAGAAAATTCCAGAGTTTTCTATTTATTTTATATTAATATGCTCAATCATCTAAATTCCTATGATTTGATTGGTTTGGTTTGGCTTTTTCACAAAAACTAATGAAGGTTGAGAAACTGATTGGATCTTCTTCATCTCCTCTTCAGTTCCCCTGAAATATCATGTCTGATTCTCATAGGAAACAACCTCAAGGAAGGTACTTTAACTCTTCCTCACATGTTAGTGACCATTCCCCTGAATGTCTATTGCATCAGTATGACAGCACCTCCAACCGTAAACTCATTCACCCCAAACACTCAAACTTTAATGCCATGTTAGGAACAGGTGGATGGAAACAAAAATGATGAGTAAAAAAGGTGAGAAAAATAATGGAAATTAAAGATGTTTGGTTGAAGAAAAACAACGAGATGAGGAGAGAGAGAGACAAAGAGAAGAGTAGAAAAGAAATGAAAAATAAAGTGGGAAAGCACTAGTTGGAGCCCCTGGCTTTTTATTTCTGTCTCCTTATTTCTTTTCTACCAAACAAACTAAACTAAATTTGTCCTCTATGTTGCAAGGTTTATCAATTGTCATGTGGCATAGTTTAAATGGATCAAGTCATAATTAAATCATAACACTTAGATTGCTATGCTCTTAATTAACTATTGACTACAATTTTTGGCCTAGCAGAATAAGCACTCAATTTAATAATTGGTATCAAAGTCAAGGTCACAAGTATGATGTCCGGGAGAAACCTCAAATTCCCATGCCAAAGTTTCATTGACAATATAGGTTATCCGATCTCCCTCATTTACAGTTCACCCTACACACAGTCAACAATCATTGCACACCCACCCCTCTTCTCTTCCTCTTAAATTGCATAATGTCTTGTGTATAAAAAATGAAATGGAGGGGGTGGGGGGAGGAATGCATTTGACATGTGAGCAAGTTATTTTTTATAGATTGATGAAATCATGCAATCAACATGTTGGTATTTTTGAATGTATTAGGGTAGTCAAGGTTTAGGATGACCATCACTGAAGTTGAGAAGGATGGCTGAGATGTGATTGAGAGAAGGGGACATGGACATATGAGGACAGAACAAAGAAAAGAGGGAAAAAAAAATCTGAACCATAAATTTAAAACCTAATATACTTGGGAGGGTTTCTCAACTTAGAATTTGTCTAGAAAGAAATATAACTGTGTTTGTATGGTAAGACAGTATTTATCAATACATAAATCACGAAAAATTTTATCCCATAGCAAAATTAAATTAATTTGTAAATCTTTTCTGCCAAGACCAATCCATTGCAAACCAGGCATATCTCCACAAAAATATACCCTCAATATTCTATTAAGCCTACCTTGGGAGTACAAGGACACAAAGAATAAAAACCCTTGAATATCCAAACAATTATAGCATACCTTGCAAATGTCTGGTATAATAGTTTTGAGGCCTTTTCACTAGTAACAGATCGTTGGCGTTGATCTTACTTGCTCCTACAGAAAAATGAAACATTGAAAGGGCATTAGACTCCCAACATCAATTTGATAAATAGAAATAAAAATCGTAAAGTCAAAATACATTTACCCTTAGTAATATGGACCTTCCACACCTAAACCCCTAACGTTTAGTTGACACTAAACACTGAAAATTAACATTTTCAGTTAAAACAAATAGTCATTTCCATTGAGGCACTTCCTTTATTTCCACACCTTTGTATAACACAAGATTCAATGGCTATGTATTCAGCAAGAGCTATTGGTTTTCTAAACTTACACCAGCTTGTCCTTGCAGGAAACTATGATATAGGAGCTAATTTCATGGGAGCAAGGACTCGTTTTTTTATATTGGATGATAATAGAGAAATAGTGTGCAGGAGTGATGAAATAGGTTTAGCGTGAAGGTTATGGGCCAGAAGAAGATCTATATGGTAAACTAATAATGAAATGATAGACAATCTGCACGTCGTTTCATTCCAAACACTCTTTTCATTTGTCCTTTCAATGACCCTTCTTTGTTTTAGACTGCGAGTTTTGATGGTTAGGTTTAGGTACTTTTTTTGGTGACTCATTTGGTATGATGCAATGGAAGGAAAGTGACACATAGCAGTAATCACCAATATTCATTCATCCCCTTCACTATAACAAAACCAACTACAATCTCACGTAACTAATATGTAAACCCAGAATAAGTATCGACACACTTATTCTGAACCTGACAGCAGCCATGCTAACCTCAAAACAATCACATAACCAGCATTGTCAGCAAGCATCTCAAGCAAAGCTAAGTAACAAAAGCCTTCCCTCACCGAACTATACCATGTGTTCACAAACAATAGTACCACAGTATAACAATCCAATCAATTACCTAATCACCATAAAGCCATCATCAATTCAAACTATTGAAATTATTGTGAAACGGATTCTCTATCATCTCACTGTCTCGCACATAAATACCCAATGAAATCATATCATGTTTGTTACATTCTTCCAATTTATCATTTGGAAGAAAGTCTATTTCCTTAAAAGAAACCAGGAAAAACATATCATTCAATAAAGAGAAACACAGCCTATCCAAGACTCAAGGGCTAAAAAGCTTCCTTGAAGAAACATATATAATCACTAAAGCATCCAAAACTGTAATAAACATGACCCTAGAATACCGCTCTCAAACCTAAAATTCAAAACTAGATACAAAACTAAATGAGTAATTGTTAGGTGGTCTTGGATGACCATTAGCTCATGGTCCTGACCATCAGTCCATGTCCTGACCTGTTAGCGCTTTGTTAGACAACAACTCAAATGATCTTGTGAAAAAACTTTATTCACCTCTTGTTGTTATTATTTATTCATACAATACATAATATATTTATAGACCCACATTTCCTTACTATTGTACTCCCAACGGCTATAAACGGCTATAAACGGCTAACTCATTAACTACCTAGACTCCAACGGCTAGTGCATTAACCACTCACAACGGCTAGTTTCTTACAACGGCTAGTTACCTATAGTGGTTAATACATTTAAGTTTATTAAAAAAACCAACAAAACTCCCCCTTAAACTTAAATGCTTCGTTTATTCTCCATCTTTGTTCTTTATTCTTCATCACGGCTTCCAACGTGCAATAACTCTTCTCACATTGTGCTTGTCCCTTTCATGAATAGTTAAGTTCTTCGCTTTCTTCATGACTGACTTCCCTTCCACTTTATCTATGGTCGACTTGTACTTCACTTTCCCTGTGGCTAACTTGTTATCTGCTCTCTTAGTTTTTGCATCCTTACTGGCAAACTTGTTCTTCTCTTTGACCGACTTGTTACTCATTGAGTTCTTTGTCTTTGTGACCGATTTGTCGTTAACTGAGTTCTTATCAATAGGTTGACTTCCTTTTGAAAGGTTAGACCACACCCACGTATGGTTGTGCTCAATCTCCTCATCCATTTCAAGTCGCCACTTCTCATCTTGCACTTCGAGTGCAGCTCTCAGATCCTTCTCAACTTGTAAATGTTCTTGCAAACTTGAAACATCTTCTTCAAATTCCAAGTGCCACTTTTGCAAAGCCTGTTTCCTTCTCTCTACGCTTTCTTGTAGAATTAAATTGTCTCTAACCTCCTTTTCAATACTCTGTTGCAAGTCTCCTTTTGCAATCTCTAACCTTTGGATTAGAAGCTTTTCTTCTTCAAATTCTGAGATATTCAAGCTTTTCACATGTTCCACCGAGCTATCTGAGTAATCCACTTGCTCCACCAACTTATCCGAGCTATGTAGGCGTTCCACCAAGTTAACTGAGTTGGCCTCATGCTCCACCATGTTGTCTGGGGTATCTACACGCTCCACCACCCTGTCCGGGCTATCTACATGTCTCACCAGCCTATGCAACCTACTCGGTTGTCTTGCTGACCTATCCATACTACTCGACTGTCTTGTCGAGTTATCAACTATACTCAGCCTTCTTGCTGAATTCTCCATGCTACTCGGTCTTCTTGCCGAGTTCACCACTTGCTTATGCTCAGCTCCCGAGCTACGCGCCATCATCAACAATGTCGCTTCTTCTTCAACATCTTTTGTGAGGTTGATCGTCTCTTCCTTTCTACTTTCAGATCTACAATCTTTGGCAAAATGTCCAGATTTACCACAATTGAAACACTTGCCTGAGTAACAGTCCTTTGCATAATGGCCATACTTGCCACACTTGAAGCACTCAACATTTGAGTTGCTTGATTGACCTTCTCTCCATGGACCTCGTTCTAATTTTGTTGACCGGATTGTTCTTTCTCTTCTTGTCCTCGGCTTCTACCACTAGGACCGCTTCTTATACCTCCTCGATATCGTCCTCTACCTTGAGTGTTCTGAGCTTTCTCATCTTTAATTGACATCTTTGTTTGGAGTAATTGATTAAGTGGCTCAACCTTCTTCTTCTTCTTCCGTTGCTCATGCGCCTCAAGGGACCCGGCAAGCTCTTCAACCGTGAGCATTGACAAGTCCTTGGACTCTTCAATCACGCACACCACGTTCTCAAAGTCATCCGTTAGAGACCTCAAGATCTTCTCCACAACTCGACTAGCAGGCAACGTCTCTCCATTTCTACTAAGTTGATTCGCCACAGTTTCAACCCGAGTAATGTACTCGGCTACTCCTTCTGTCTCTTTCATCTTCATGCTCTCCAATTCGCCTCTAAGTGTTTGAAGTCGCACCTGCTTCACTCGGTCATCTCCCTTATACGCCTTCTCTAATATGTCCCACGCTTCTTTTGAAGATTTTGCACTTGCAATCTGCTCAAAGCCAGACTCGTCCACAGCTTGGTACAGGATGTACAAAGCTGCCTTGTCCTTCACACGTGCGTCTTTCAGCACTTTCAACTGGGCATTTGACCAACCTGTAGTGTTGGCTGGTTCATCGAAACCATCTTCAACCACCTCCCAATT
>Ga0209589_1007420_pt1 | contig 17636 bp, 11 predicted proteins | sample CowpeawhiteBW_FD_187525 | JGI IMG/M metagenome (GOLD analysis project Ga0209589, IMG submission 187525) | Root nodule microbial communities of legume samples collected from California USA - Cow pea white BW (SPAdes) (version 2) | ecosystem: Host-associated > Plants > Roots > Nodule | place: USA...
GTCTTGGACAGAACTTGGCTATTGTGGAACTTAAGATGATCATAGCTCTCATATTGTCCAAATTCACTTTCTCACTCTCTCCACGCTACGTTCATTCGCCTACTCTCAGGTTGCTCATAGAGCCTGAACATGGAGTCAATATCTTGGTCAAAAAACTATGAACTGCTCCTTCTAATACTAAGATTTAGCATTCTGGTGAAACTGGTTTTCTATTCATATTTATGTTGATGTTATGATGCATGAAATCTTGTAACGCAAAAATAAGGTTCGTCTTTTGTTTCTCTAGTTTCCTATTTTGAATAAAAGCACTTGTCATTATGCTTCTTGAACCTGCACACGATTTGTATGCGCTTTGTGAAATTTCTTTCAAATTGACACAACACTGTTGTTCTGCGGTGACATATATTGAGGTGATGTTTTACCTAACTTCGTTGGAGTTATTTGAAAACAAATCCACGATCTCTGGGTTTTGATTTGATCAAAGTTTGACTTTTTATAACTGTTGTATTTAGGAAAAAGACAAAATGCTACAACTGTTCATTATCCATTTTGGTGAAACTATCCAAAATATGAAAACCATATACGGAAAGTGAAGTCGTACGACTTCACTGGTATCGTCTAATGTCGTCTGAGTTGACAACGACATTTTTTTGGGAAAACGTTTAACCCTTCTTGACTTACCTAGAGTCTGGAATACTTTTACACACTGCTCATTCCCATATTTTCTCTCAAAATCTGCACCTTTCTGCCAAAAAACCTTGATGTTATGAAGTATGAAATCTTATAAAGCAAAATCTTACCATTTGCTTCATTCGATTAACTGTTGAAACGAGTTTATAAGGACGGATGATGAAAATAAAATGTCTTTATATGGGTTAATTTATGATTACATGAGAAGGTAGAAAAGCAGAATCCATAAATTCTGAACTTATGAGTAGGTGGGGAAGATTTGAGAGTATGAGATGTCATTTTAAGCTTTCATAACGTGTGAGGTGTGTGTACCAAATGTAATGGTACTCTGTGTCGTATTAGCCGACAAAATTACGAATACAAAGATTTTTCAAGGGATGTAGATTCAATATCTTTAAGATTTATCAGCAGTATGTTATACAAGTCTCCAAGATATAATAGGAATTTCTCGGAATTTTTGACGATCTCAGAAACTAGTAAGATAACTCCTACATAGAGTAGGTATAATCAGAATACAAGAGAAGAGAGAAAAGAAAGAAGATAAGAAAAGGAGAGATAAGAAAATGTTTTGTTTTGGAAGAGGATTTAATCACATATTTATAGATATTTATAGGTGATGAATGAATTTAAAAATTCCATGCTTCAAATCTGATGTGAAAAATAATATCTTATAAAATGTGAATGTGAGATCAACTTGTGGAGAAATTCTTGCTCAAATCGCATGAAACATCCGAAAAAAAAGGAAAACTTGCTAAAGTTGCAACAACCACAAAGTTATTAATTTTGCAATATACTTATAGATATATAACATTGTGTGTGTGAAATAGTGTGTGCGTGAGATGATGTGTGTATTTACCGATAAAGTGTTCGTGTTCTTGGTTGTTTGAATAAGGGCGCGTTGAATCCCTTCCCTTTTTAGTTGCTTACATCTATTGTGTTTCTGTTTAACTGTTGAAGTTTATTTTTTATTTTCTATTAATTCTGAAATGTAATGGTTAGTTAAAATTTGATGATAATGGTCTGCAGCCTAATTCTCGAGTTTATGTGTGAGTGTTTAAAGAGGTTTATTTTGTCTAATGTGGAAGCAGAAACTTGTCTACCTCAGGTTTGTTTGCCTCTAATGTTAATGGATTTCTGGTTCATATGCATTTCACACTGAATGGTTACCGGATCTTCATTAATGAAATTCATGTAACCGGGGTCGGTGGCATCAAATAAAATGATAATAATATTATAACTCTTATTTTTATTTTATTTTTTATTATTTAATATAATTTAGTGTGAATGATCGATTAATATATTTATTTTATTTTTTTAAAAATTGTTATCCTGTATTAATGGAGCTCATATTATAATATTGTTTAATTAATACTTTTGAAAAATAAGCATGATTGCATGTGGGGTCAAAGCATATAATGGTGACGGCTTTCATGATACGTGATGTGTATGGGAGTAGTTTTCTTTTTATTCTATATTCATATAATATGTTCAATTATAATAAAATTTACTTTATACAACATCATAAAATAGTGACTTAAATTATAAAAATTTTGGTCTAAAGTCTAGACAGCGATCTTTTAGACGTGATCTATATGAGTGTGATCATATATAATAAATAATAGTTTCAGTACAACAACATTCATAAAAACTGTTGTTTAAAATATTCATAATAGACAACAATTTTTATGTTGAATTCAGACCATATTAATATAAATGTTGCCTCCGAGTTTAAGCTACATTTATTATGGTTTTATGAGAATTTTCTTTTTTTTTTCAAATTATACATAGATTACTTATAAAAGAATTCAGTATAGAAAAATGCACATCTTCAAATCACAATATTATACAATTAAACATTATACTATATCAATATTCTAAACCATATTCGTAAGCAAAATATCTATATTAAACCATATTCAAACTATATAATTAAAATAACTATTTTAAAGTCATTAATAAGATGAACCTTTAGATAAACCTACAAAGTTAAAATATAATATATCTAAAATTGTTTTTTTATTGCATAACAAATTTCATTATTCTACAATATTATTTTTATTGTCTCCGAAATCTTCATTATCTGTATTATATTCAAGTTGAAAATAACATCAAAATATTTTGTCAAAATTTTTAACATATTATTCATTTTAATTAATTAATTAAGTAAGTAAAAGATTGATGATTCGTGAATATGATTATTAATTTGGAGAATAAATAATCAGTTAGGTTTTATATATATGTTATTTAATGTGTGAGAAAACTGGATTACAGTGAAAATCCCACTGGCCCTTAGAAGAACATTGCATCAGTATTTGAGATAGACAAGTATCTCTGACAAATATAATAATATCAACAAAGCTGTTTCATTCTCCGTATTCAAAAACAAAACATTGAAAGCTCCAGAAAAAATTATACTAAATTATAAGAGAGAAACAGTAAGCAACCAACTAATGATTTGGTTCAGTTAGACAACGGAAATAAGAGAGACCAAAACATAGACAAAATACAAATTTATAAAATTACGTCATTTACTTGATTCATACAGCTGCTCATGATAAAATATGAACCATTATAAAAACAATCCATAACTATTTTGTATTAAATACCCTGTTATTGGGATGACAAACTCCTTGTTTTGGATTTTGGTGAAACCTTTCAAACAAAATATAAGTGTCGCAATCACAATTACGACGGGACGGCGAATTAAAAAGAAACAGATTTAAAAAGAGATTTGGAGTTGTCACCATAGTTATTTTTGGGAAACTATGGAAAACCGATAAAGCAAGTCTACGGAAAACTAAAATTTTGAGTTTGGGAGTCGGTTACGTGTAGGGTGTAGGGAAGGTCTTAGCACCCTACAGTGTCTACCCAAGGGCGGTACCTTTAATTAAACATTGATGTGGTTTTCAAAATGATAATTTTCCCAAAAATAATAAGACAAATGATACTAAAAAGAAACAAAAATATTTTTTTGAATTTTTTTAGACCCAACAAGGATTGACATTGATCTTACGTATTCTCATTCAAAATGAGAAATCATTGGTTATGTAGTTCTTTAAAGAAACGATTTGGACAACTATTTGAAAATGATCACGTAGTTCTTAAAAGACCTTTTTTTTTAAAATGTTGATATCTTTATATTGTGAAAATGTTATATTTTGATGGTATATTTGAATCATTTGAAATTGGTGTCACAAGACGTGAGCGGTCGGATAGACACTAAAGAAAAAGAAAATTATTTTTGGTTTTTTTTTAAAATAGGTGTCACACGGTGCAGACCACCGGACAGACACAATAAAGTTAAAAAGAACATGTTTTTAATGTTTATGTTTTTATCTTATTTTATTAAAAATGTTAATGTACAAGAAAGTGAGGTGTTAAAAAGCAAAAGAGGTGAAAATTTTAAAAACGTATCCAAGAGCTAAAATAAAAGTCCAAAATCTAAAATAGCCCAACAGAAAATGAAACCAATACGGGTGCAGAATAGTAAAAGACATGGTGCAGTGAGCAAAATATTGTGAGGTGTGTGTAGTGAAAAATGGGGTGCAGTGAGTAAACATAATAAAACAGACATAAGGACAACAAACAAAACATAAGGTGTGCGGGGTTATAATAACGGGAGTGCACGCAGCAAAATAAGACAAAGCCCAATAAATATAGGAGGTGTATGAAAGGTGAAAACCAGGGTGCACGAAGAAATGGTGGATTTACGTGAAGGGTCAAGGTGATGATGATTCACTGTGGTATTGATGGGGTAGTTTCAATGTTGAACTTGTGAAAATCCAGGTGCGAGTGAAAAAATGGAGTGGAAGAGGGATCCCCGTGAGAATCCAAAGGAGCCAATTTACCTGTATATGGTGGATCTTTTATCCTTTATCTTGTCTTGCTACAAGCACTAGCTCGTTTTTCCATTGTTGATTGATTACTCTTTGACAATATGAAAACACCTCCATTTTCCATGGCACACATAAATCACTACAACTATTGACCCTATAGCCACCATCTGTCACTGCAACTTCAACTATTTTTTTATTTGTTTCATCTTCCTTACCATGATTGTCCTCACACTCGTTGCACATCTTTGTTACCACAATGTCATCATTTCAGTTTATGTTTCCGCTAACTTCATTCTCCTTCACCTCCTCTGAACTCTTGTTGTTGCTTCTGGAATTCAACTTGGTGGAGACGACTTTGTCGTGGTGGAAGTTCTCCTCGTTAACACGGGCAAGTTCCCATTTTAGATGTTTCTATGACAACTCCCTCCATATTTAATTCTCCACGCTGAGACTTTTTACTCTTTCTTGAAGCACCCAATTGAGCTTTCCCAAGCGTTGAATCTCATCATCTTTTTCTTTGAGTTTCTTCTCCACGACCTCTTGTAATGCCCTCATCGACATTCATGACTACCTCACTCATTTCACATCAAGCTTCATCCACACTCTCTCCACGTGTTGCACGATGAAACAGTCAATCTCTGATATCATATCATGCTTTAGCCTGGCCTCGTTCGTCTCCAAGTTCGCCACCCTTGACGTCATAACCTTAGCCACCTTTGCCACCTCACGCGAATGCACCACCTCTCGTTATAACTCCTCAATTTTCTTGTTATTCGCCACACCATCACTTTGCAAACTGTCAAGCTTCGCTTTCAGTTTGTTTATCTCTTCCTTTCTTACAACATTCTTGTTCACTAATTCATCACACTCCCATTGCAACACTGCAATCTTTGTCGTTGATTCCTTATTGTATTGGTCATCTAAGCTTCCAAGTTCGGTATGAACAGTCCATGAACTTAGACTGATTTTAGACCTTCCCATCATCAGCAACACACATTCCTCTTCAACATATTATGAGAAGGTTGGTCGTCTCTTCCCTTTTGTTTTCGGATCAACGGTCCCTTGCATAGTATTCGACTTTACCACAACTAAAACACTTATTTCAGTAGCACTCATTTGCATAGTGGTCATATTCGCCACACTTGAAACACTTAAAAGCTTAGTTGCTTGATCAACCTCCTCTCCATTGATCTCGTCCTTGGCCATGCCAATCTCCTCTTCATGTCTTTGACTTATATCACCAGGATAGCTTTTTATACATTCTCAGCCTCTAGTGTTATGAGTATAAGATGTCTTATTCTCCTTTATGGTTGCCTTTGTTTGAAGTGCTTGATCAAAAGACTCCTCCTCATTTTTTCCTTCTTCATTGCTCATGTGCATCAAGTGACCCGACAAGCTTTTCCATCGAGAGCATTGACAAATCCTTTGACTCTTCAATTGCACACACAATATTCTCATAGTCGTCGATTAACGACCTTAAGATTTTCTCCACCACTCGACAAGTGGGCAGGTCTCTCCATTCCTTCTGAGCTGATTCACCACAGTCTCAACAAGCTCGCCTATGAGAGTTTGAAGCCGACTTGCTTCACACAATTATCTCCTTTATATGCATTCTCCAATATATCTCACATTTTTTTTGAATATTTAGCATTTGTTATCTTCTCAAAGTAGAATTCATTGGCAGCTTAGTACATCACTTGCAAAATCGTTTTGTCCTTTACTCGTGTTGCTCTCAACGCAACAAGTTGGGAAATTGTTTGTTCTTCAATATATTATAGTTCTTGGTGTCCATTTTCAACTACTTCCCATGCTTTTTATTGGGAACCAAGGAGAGCCTTTATCTGTAGACTTCAGTTGTCATAGTTGACGCCTTTTGATTACTTCACCAGGGGCATGTTATTTTCTAAGTTAGTGATCTCGATCAAACTCTTTAACTCTCAAACATTTTTTCTTAAACACTCAAGCTCTTAAACTTTGATATCAATTTGCTGGAAAACAAGTCTTTTTGAATAAAACACTCTCTATGTTATGACTTGTTATGTGAAACTTTGAGTAGTACACACCCTAATTATAAACCTTTTAACTTAGCCCTTCAATGATATACTTTGAATACAATTACTACCAAAATACAATTAATGCATATACCTAATTACTATCAAAATACTATTAATAAACTTGTAGTCTCAAAGACAACTACCTAGCTATTACCAAAGTATAATTTAATGAACCTTGTAATTATTACTAAAAAACACTCTTATCTTTTCCATTTCTCCAATTATCCTCATTTAAGTTTACTTAACAAAAAAAACTTGATTCACCCCTCTCCCCTATCTCCTCTCTCTCTCACTCACACCTCTTACATCAAACAAAATATATTTTTAAAACACCACTTGCTATACAAATCGAAAATCATGAGCCAGAGTGACGACTTAAACTATGATAAAAAAAATTTGGAAATCGCATTCAAAAGGTAACGACTTCAATGTTGGCAAATAAATTCAATTGAAAGTTGTCTGACTATTGTGGCCAGTCAAAAAACCGTGAATTACGACTTTAATTAAAGAACTCGTTTTCCTGACCTACGACTTACCTGGTAAATTCTTTAAAATCTGGCTATTACAGTAATTTTAATATAAAACTATACTACTTTCGTAAAAAAAAAAAACAAAATTTCTTCCATATATAGTTTTACTGAACAGACACAATTAGAAGTATTTACATGTAAAAAAAATAATATAAATTGGTGATTTTACATAATAGGATGATAAGTAACTGTGCTTAGTAGTTTAATGCACAGTTCTATTGAACAGCCAAAGTTTACAAATGCAAAACTTTCACATATTAAATATTATTGTTCCAAAGGTTATAAGTTGTGTGGTTTTAAAAAAAAATCATGAATTTAGGTAAAAGACTATGTATGTATAAGAAAAATTTAGAAATTAGAATTATATGATAGTAGGACATTGTCCTTAAAGATAGTGTCGTAACTTAAATAAAATATTTGGGTGTCAAATTAGATTTTTTATATATAATTTTTTTAAGTAAAAAAAATATTTTCTTTACTTAAACAATGCAATTCAAATTTTTTAATTTTCGATCTTCCTAATTTATTGAATTCATATTAATGATTATTCTAATTTTTATTTCAATTCAAGATTATTCAACTAATTCATTGTATGTATTGGACAATACAAAATATCAACCTTTTAAATGTTGGGTTATATACTAATCTGAGAAAATATAATTAGGGTTCATGCCAATTTCATACAAAAAATTTTCTAAAATCATAGTTAGGGTTCATACTAATTTGGGAGAAACATCGTAATGGAAGAATCATAAATACAACATACATAAATCATACTAGGATACTGATTCATGAGATCGTGTGAGTATGTATTTTCGTTCTCTTTGTTCTCCAATTCTTTTTTTTTCTAATATGTCTTTCTTTTATTTCACATTTTCTTGATAACTTGGTTGGAAAAATCTTATAATAAGATATAAAACCTTAATTCCTTTAATCTAATTATTAACTAAGGTTCATCAAATTAATTTTTATTTTACTTTTTAAACAATAAAAATATAATATATATATATATATATATATATATATATATATATATAAAATTAAAATCTTAGGGAAACTATGGTTCCCTTAATCCCGATCAAAGTCCGCCGACGCTTAAAGGTAAGGAAACTATAAGATTGGGGAAGAAAGATGCGGAAATAAAGTTTTAAGACTTGAAAGAAAACAATTTTGAATATTTATTCGTAGAACTTTTTTTCTTAATTTAACTAAATAAAAAGAAATTTATATTAGAAATATTTATTTATTATAAATGCTAAGTATACGAAACGAATATTTATTTGTGTAATGTATAGATCAAAAAACTAGAAATAAAAAACAAATATTTCATTATAGATAAATATCATACAAAAATAAGTTAATTTGAAAAGAGAAAAAAAAAACAATAAAAAACAAAGAGGAAAATAATATTTATTTAAACTCATGATTGCTTTCATGCGAATATTAAGGGGTGGATTACGGAGTATATAGGTTCTCTGAGATTTGTAACAATGCAGAGGTAGAAAACAGAGTTTCTCCAACATGAATCCATATATTCTTGAAAAGAAGAAATCTCGAAAAGGATAAACTCTCCACTGTTTATTGATTCATGATAGTAAGAAATTGTATATTTCATCTCACAGACTTTGAATATTTGTGCATCAGCATGCAAATTCTTGTGCATTTGTCATAATTTGAATGAATGTTTTTCATTTGTTCATGCAACGAACATATTTGTAACATTGATTAATTAATATTTTGTTAATGCATGTCATTGTTTTTTCTGGAAATGTCATTCTTTACAGGTTATACTGTATGTAACAACATTAAGAAAGGATCCAACGTATAAGGAAGAGGAGGTTAAATAATACCTGAACCAAAAGAATTCATGGATGTTGCAGACTCGGATTTTCTCAGTAACAAAGAATTCGACGATGAAGACTCTGAGTTTGAGACTGATTTTGAGAGATATTTTGTGTTCTCCACTGCCAAGAACCGCTTCTTTGGCCGGAAAATACCTCTTCGTGTTACCCTAGGCTCTGGACTGAGTATGCTCCTCTGGCTCTTTTCCATAATTTCTTCATACTTGACATAATCTGCAAATTTCATTTGTGTTGCAAAAATCGCATTGAATCTGTTAACATAGTATTAGGGTGTGAATTAGAAATTACGGTATCATTTTACACAGAACAGTTTGCAAAACTGTTGAGGTTATGGTAGAAACTATTGTAAACCTTGGTTTCTTTTTTCTTAGTCGCTGATATTATACTCTGGAGGAAGAAGAAGATCTCATTAAGCGTTCTTGTTGGTGTAACTTTGATATGGTTGCTTTTTAAGAGGATGGATTACACCGTGATTAGTTTCATTTGTGACTCTCTCATGCTTCTAATGGCAATGATATTCATACGGAGCCTTTTAACATCCGTCATTCGCATGTGAGTTTAATTCACTCTATCAGTCAGTTGTTAAAGTATTTCTTCCCTATTTTAAGACTCTCAATCCAGCTAATGTAACTTGCTATTAGTAAATTGATATATACTTTCAAGAGATATTTTTAATATTAACTTGCTTTTTTTTCTTTTGATGAAAAACTTCTTTAATTAGTCATTTGTAGCATCTTCCTGTTATATTCATACTTAATTTTGGAGTAACAATTTACAATGATACAACTCCACCTATTATGTCTATTACCACCACATCCAGGTGTTGTTTCTTAGGAGGATATGACAGTGGGATAACTGATTGATATTAAAATATTTTTTGTTTAGTTCTCTTCTCGCTTGCCCTTATTATCTGTCACAGACAAATCAAATTGCCATGTTAAAACAGTGTGATTCTTGTTTTATAACCAGTGTGAATGAACCAACAAGTCCCTGTCTAGAGGGCTAGGCTAGAACTGGTGGTATGAGAATTTGTTTTCTCCTATCTCCACTGTGTTGCCTGCTTATTTTCACTGTCTGCACACTTATTTAGATTATTGTTTTACACCAAGGAATGATGCTATCTTCCTGTTGATACAGATTACCACCACTTGAATTATCATCATTCCTCTTACCCAAAGGATTGCTTGTCAATACAGCTATTTCAGTGACACGTATACTTAATAATCTACTCATAACATTTGGGATCATAGCTTCCGGACAAGATTTGAAGAAATTTATCTTGGTGCTTCTCAGCATGTTCCTAACCTTGCTTACTCATCTTGTCAAAATGCTATTTGGTTTTCTGACAAGAAAGTAATCTGCAGGTCACAGGGACATTAGGAGCTATCTCATTTCTTGACTACCGGTATCCTGCTGCAACTCTAATCTACATAGGTCAGCTACCTAATTCATGCATATATTTGTCACAACAGTGAAACATTGAGTGATTCTACTTAAGTGCAAGTTAGTACTAATCTACTTTCTCTTTTGCTTTGATGGTGCAGCATCTGTGATATTGCTGATAGTGCCAGTGGTATATGAAAAGCATGGGGATATTATTGATATCCTTGCTGAAAGGACCCTGTTTGAGTTGAATAATCTATATGAAAATTTGATGATGAAGATTTTCGGGAAATCGCAACCCTCGCAAGAGTACCTTCAGGATTAGAAGTAATGAAATTCCTTTTCATACCATGGCATTGATTAACTATGTACAAACTTGTGGTTAACACGTATTATGTGATTAACAGAAATATAATGGGGAAATATAATTTGATTATTGATCTTTAGAAATCGATTATTACTGCTACCAAAAAAACTTTGCAGGGTTAACCATTTAGTGTGCAAGAACCATTTTCCATACTCGATTGCTATTGGTTACTTATACAGGCTTCCGTAACCATGTAAACCATCATAGTATATTTTCTTTTGGTGTACTATTATATCGTCCTGCGCCTCTTGCATGCAGAATAGGTCCAATTTTGTGTCACTCATTTGCTTGGCGTTTCGAAGTTCACTGGAAACTTTCATTAGAAAGTAAAAAGAAACATAAATAGAAAACAAAAGCGCTGTAGAAATTGTTTACAACCTGTTCTCTGTCGTCTTTTAAGAAACCAAATCTAAATGAATCATTTAGTTTGCTTCACAAATAATGATATGATGTATCAATATATGTACCAACAGGTTTTACATATTAATGTTTATTAAACATTTGATATACTTTTTCTGTTTTTGATTGGATGCAGGATAATGAGCATTTCACTATCATCCAGGGAACAGTTGTTCTTGTTGGCAAGTGTCATACCTAGAAAGGCCAATATTTGTGAGTATAAAGATGCATCATTAGTGTGTCATTGAGGAAGGTAACAGCAATGTCTAGTAGACGGACCATAACAGAGGCAGGCTGTAGTTGATGTCTGGCGGACTCATGGAAGGAATGAATCAAGGGAATGACTTTACAAGTTACAACCTTCAAGAAATGCAGAAAGTGTTCCACTTATGTGAACTAGAAAGAAACCTAGTGGTTCTTCTTTCTTTGAAGCATAACTTCATTGCACTAAAGAAATATATCTGACCATTTTTCTTGCTGTAATAAAATGGCACCTACAGTAGGCAAAGGGTAGGTCTAGACATAACAACACGTGAAAAGTAATACCAATTTCCACACTGTTGAATTTAGTCGTGGACATGTTCAACTTCATATATAATAAACTTTGCAGACCTCTGTATGAAATCAAATAGCCCAACACTTATTTGGCTTTTTTTCTGCTATTCTCCGTATCAAAGTGAATCTTGTAAGAATAAAAATAGGAGCATCCCCTGAGAAACTACCTTAAGTCATCTAATGATAGCCTATCTTTTATGTTAAGTATTACAGTCTGTCAAGCCATTATGGAGTTTATTTTATTACTTTTCCCCATTCAGTTTGTGCTGTTACATGAAAAAAGTATAAAGTGAGTACACTTGAGGTAAGTTCATTTGATGAATTGTTATTTCAAGCCTCACAAGCAAGCTTTAGATAATGTAAATTTGAGAGCCTTAGAAGTCAGTCTATTCAAAAGATAAAAAAATATTAAGTTCCACGCCTTCACATACATTTCTAGAAACAGAGAACATCAATCTCATAACAATATACATTCTTAACTCATTTGATAGACATAAAATGCAATTCCTACAACTTAGATCCTAAGGAAAACACTTCAACTTAAATAATCATACTACCTCCCAAAAATACAAAACTGAATGCAAATTTAGCCCTCTTTAACTATCATCCAGCTGCACTTGAACAGAAATCATTAGAGAAAAAGATTTAAGATTATCAAGCACTGAAACAGTGTTGATAAAGATTATTTTAAGGCTTCACCTCGTTCTGAACAGGGGGCAAGAAGGGTTCCCACCATCCAGATTCATATTTGGGATAGGGTGCCACCCATTTCTCAGGCTTCTCAAACTTCAAATCAGTAGGATTGAAAGCTAATGCTTCTTCTAGACTCTCAGCCTCAAAACTGTCAGATAAAACTCGGTCCAGTCTCAACTTCATGAACCTGCCAAAAGTCCAAACCATACGTAGGGACAGAATTACAAAGTGGCTGAAGCATTATAAACTGGCATTTGATGCTATTTTGATGATTTTCATTGCAGCAATTTTGTTGATCAAACACTGCTTCTTTCTTACACCATTGTTTCATGTTATATCATTTGAAAGGGTGGAGCTCCTACCAGCAGAACACAAACACTAAAAGTAAAGGGAGGAAAATATACAGAAACCCTATTACAACATTTAACAACTGGCAACTTTAAGATTGTGAAATAAAGAAAAAAGCTAAATGATCAATTTTTTCTTGAGAAGTGAGAATCACCATGATGCAAGCATATAAAATAGCATCTATTTTCCCACATAGGCTTAGATTAGGTTGTCAAGCATAGGTAGCTAGGGATTTGTCTACATATAATGGCTTTCAATCCAAACAACTGTATGAAAACATTCAGAGACACACATAACTTGTATATAATATGGAAAAATTTCCCTTCTTTCATTGTTTATGATACCCAATCCAAGAATCATATTTTCATTTATACTCCATAGTTTAAAGCGCTTGTAGAATCAATCGCTGAAAAAATGAGGAGTTGGTGTTCTTACTTGATCCAGGTACCATTGGTTGACACAAGAGCAACAGCAGGTCTCTTTAACCTCTTGGTAATGTTAGGGAACTTATCCAAGAACTTAGGCTCAATGACAAGCCAGAAATCCTGTTCTTGATTACGCTCCCCAAAGAGACGGAGCCGCTCAAACAATTGCTCCTGGAAATGCTCCTCCTCATCCAACATAAATTTTGCATTTGCAACAACAAAATAATACTTGTTTGCTTCATTCTGCAAAAGACAAGCCAAAAAAGAAAAAATAAAATAAGCTAAAAGTTAATTGTAATGTTCTGACAGTGTAAAACAATGTAATCAAATCACCCTACATCTTTAAGGTAGCTGTGGTAAAAATTAACAATTGATCATACATTATGGTCTGAGAGATTAGATGACAATGCATAGCATATTTTCTTCTAAAGTAATTATCTTCAAAACCGATTGAAAAACTACACCATGAAGCGTTTCTCTGGTTACAAGGATAACACCCCTCAGTAGAGAACAACCCAGAATAACATAACAAAGGAAAAACATCAAAACTGAAAAAGAAAAGGTCCAAAAATCCAAAATTGAGGACAAATTCAATGTGGGGTTGGAGTGGGAGAGAGGAATAAACCTTGGTGGGAGGATCAGAAGAATTGAGCTGGTCAGAATCAACAGATGCAACAGCTGTGGTGAAGGGGCGTGCAGGTGCTGATTCCTTGAAGGAAGAGAGAAAGGTGAAGCTTTTGTTGGTGGGAGACACCAAACTCATGGGAGAGGAGTGAGTCCTGTTGGAAACACTGTACCTTCTGTGTCCATTGGATGAGGCAAGAGTGGTGGCATGGTGTTGTTGAGCATGGTTCTGAGCCACCATTGTGGTTGATGAACCCAAAGTAAGAGTGGCCATACCAAGCATCGTGGTCTTGTTCCCTCAACACTCTTCTTCCAAACTTTTCTTGTTTCTCAGAATCTCTCAAGTTGGGAGAAGATAGAAAGCGAGAGTAAGTTTGTGCTGAGGGCTTAGAAGAAGAAATGAAGGCTGCAAATGGCGCATGGACAGTGGCCAATGGGACAAGTTAGGAGATATCAACGACAACCTTATCTAGTTATCTAAATCTACCTATGTTACTTACCTTCCTAGTTACTTTACTAAATATTTAATTACCTAAGTTTCCATATAATTATATTATTATAATAATAAAAACATTGAGACAATTATTTTGCGTACATAACAAATAAAATAATTATAATATTAATCTTTTTTACTTTTATCTCTGATTTATAATTTCTGTCTTCATATTTGAAAAGTTTTATGTTCTTATCAAATCCATAATTTTATATGTCTTACTCTATTTTTATTAATTGAATTGTAGATATAACAGATTCATTTAAAATGTTACTAATAATCGATTTTATTCATTAAAAGTAAAGAAAAAAAATATGCATAAAAATCGTGTTTTCAAAATTTTAATACTTTTTACATTTGATATAGTCATACCTGCATAAACCAGAGGTGTTAGTTAAAAATGACAGAAAAACACAAAAATTGAACTAAAAAATCACTTTCTTTAAAATAATGTTTACATTACAACAAACGAAACTACTACAGTAGATTTAAACTAAAGAAATTATTCCATTAATAAATGCATTCGTCAATTGAACTATTAATTCACACTTGCAAATGCCATTATAAAACATCGTTACCTAAACCTAAATTAGTTAGGATCTTGTTTATGTTAAAAATAAACACTCATTCGGTTTCAAAATATCTATGAATTTAGTTATATAGAAAATTTCAAATTGATAAAGTGAAGTTATTTTGATAAGATTATGCAACAACTTTAAATTGCATAGTTAAATAGAAGTAGTAACTTTATTACATATTTTCATCATTTATCTACTAAATATTATGAATATTTTTTTTTGTCGATGATAATGAAAGTAGTTTTGGTATTGGTAATACTGTTTTGAAAATTAAACAAAATAAATTAAAACTAATTATTTTTATTATTGACTTTGACGAGTCTTGTAACAAAGACCATAAGTATAATCTAGTATCATAAACTTGATTACAAATTTATTAAAATAAAATTAAAAATCTTTATAAAAAGATCATAAATTCAGATAAAATTTACATGAGCATCTCAAACACACTTTAAATTAACTGTGATGGTGTGGCAGAAATAACATTTTTTGTACGTATATTATTGAAAATTGAATCAAGAAATTATTATCAACCCATGAACATAAATGCGGCACAACTAATCCATATAGTAATAAACTAAAATTCTAAATATGTGATTCTAAAAATAAAAACAAATCAACTCTTTCTTTTTATTCAAATGTTGAAATAAACTTTATTTTTCATCTAGTATGAGTTCTGCATAAAATAATTTTTCACAAAACCACTTTCCTTGGTTGCATAGCTTACCACTGAGTCATATTTGTTTTTCTAGTATAAATACTAGTCAAAGAACAAATTCAGCAAGTAATATGAGTGCTAAATCAACCAATGTAACAATGTATACATTTCCAGTACAAATATAATATAAACTTTTATCATTGAGAACAGTTTTCCATCATAAAAGTTTTCATTCATCAAACACAAAAAAATTCATCGTCACAAAAGTCTAAGCGAAAAAATACCTAATCAGACTTTCCGACAAAGCGTTTAAAGACGTTAATAAGCTCTTCCAGATGATCCTCAAACACATCTATTTCCTCCTCCTGCTGATCACCATCAATTAACTCTGTGGCCTTAGTAATTGCAGAACTGATCTTTTCCCTGTCTTCTGAGAAAAGTTTTGAACTGAAATTTTCATTTTTCAAAGCATTCTTTAGCTTATAAGCATAGTCATCAATTTTATTCATTGTTTTGGCCTTCCTAAGGAATTTCATATCTTCAGTTTGATAATCATCTGCTTCTTGAATCATTCTATTGATCTCTTCCGTTGACAGTCGTTCATTGTCATTGGTTATGATGATTTTATTGCTGATGCCAGTTGTATTTTCCTTAGCAGAGACAGATAGTATACCATTTTCATCTATGGCAAAGCATGAAAGAACCCAACAAATTGTTATCACTGGCTCTTGTCCTCTCACCCTCATAAACCTGAATTTTAACACATGATTGGTCATCTTTAACTGTCAAATATTCTTTTGTCCTCTTTACAGGAATAGTAGTATTCCTTGGAATCATTACACTCATGATATCTCCCCGTGTATCAATACCGAGTGATAGAGGTGTTATATCCCGCAACACCATGTCTGGAACATTCTTAATACCTTCACTTAACAAAGCACCCTGCACAGCAGCACCATATGCTACAGCTTCATCAGGGTTTATGCTTTTGCACAAATCCTTTCCATCAAAGAAGTCCTGCAATAGCTCTTGCACTTTGGGAATCCTAAAAGACCCACCAACAAGAACAACATCATGTATACTGCACTTATGCATTTTAGCATCAGCAAGACACCTATTCTACTGTCTCCATACACCGGTTGAAGAGCTCCATATTGATTTCCTCAAATCTTACACGAGTGATTGAAGAACAGAAGTCAATGCCATTAGATAAACCATCTACTTCAATGCTGGCAGTGACGGCAAGTGACAGTGTCCTTTTTGCCCTCTCACATGCACTCCTCAACCTCTCGGGTTTCCACTAATGTCCTCTTTCTTTTCCTTCTTTATTTTCTCCACGAAGTAGTTCACCTGATATCAATGTCCTCTACTCCAAGATGAGTGTTTCCAGCTGTTGCCTTAACTTCAAAGATCTTACCCTTAATGGTTAGGATAGAAACGTCAAAAGTACCACCACCATCGAAAATGAAAATGTTTCTCTCCAACACAATTCATCCTTCTATCAAGACCATATGCAATAGCTGCAGCAGTTGGTTCGTTGATTATCCGCATGATGTTAAGGCCAGCAATGGTTCCAGCATCTATGGTAAACTTACGCTGAGAGTCATTGAAATAAGCAGGGACACTAACTACCGCATTCTTCACTTTAGTTTCCAAATAGGCCTCTGCAATCTCTCTCATCTTCACCAGGACCATAGATGAAATTTCCTCAGCACAAAATTGTTTCTCCTCACCCTTATAGTTAAGGGTGATCATTGGTTTGTCATTAGCCCCAGCAACAACCTTGAATGGCCATAACATCATATCTTTCTGAACAACAGGATCACTATATTTCTTACCGATCAATCTTTTAGCATCTGAAGAGTTATCCAAAAATGTTCACCTCGTTTAGGGTTAGATAAAAAAGTTACATGAAATAATACAAAGGAAGACACTAGTTGAGAGAGTAGAAAATATACCAAAGACAGTGTTTTGTGGATTGGTGGCAGCCTGGTTTTTAGCAGCATCACCGATTAACCTTTCTTGGTCTGTGAAAGCAACAAAAGAAGGAGTGGTGTTATTGCCTTGGTCATTATGAATGATATCCACTCGACAGTGATGATCACGCCATACAGCAACACATGAGTAGGTTGTGCCAAGGT
>Ga0209589_1007424_pt1 | contig 17622 bp, 9 predicted proteins | sample CowpeawhiteBW_FD_187525 | JGI IMG/M metagenome (GOLD analysis project Ga0209589, IMG submission 187525) | Root nodule microbial communities of legume samples collected from California USA - Cow pea white BW (SPAdes) (version 2) | ecosystem: Host-associated > Plants > Roots > Nodule | place: USA...
AAAAAAAAAAAAAAAAAAAAAAAAAAAAAAATATATAATATATTTTTTTTATAAAAATATATATATATATATATATATATATATATATATATATATATATATATATATATAGTCCAAAATAAAATTATCATTTAATTGTATATTGATGTTTTAGATACCTTTCCAAAGCAATAAATAAGAGTGGCCAGTGTGACTCAGCAAAAATAGGATGTAGTCAAGTCTGTTAACGTTTTCCTTAAAATATTTCTCTTCTGTCACTTTCTCTTCTCTCATCTTCTTCCAAGTTATCCATCATTTTTATTTCAAAAATAAAAATATATAATTGATCTTTATAAAAATTATAAACATTTTATTAAACTGAAATAATAATCTAACTTTTATAAAATCCATTGATAGCAAAATATCTTGATGCCAGTTCATATGAGTGTTTAAAGCTGGGTCCAATATTTATTATTCCTCCAATGAATTTCCTTGTCAAAAACAACACTTCATGTGATAAGATATATACCCATTAATTATGGAAAATTGAAGGGCTAGAAACGGAATTTAAAATCTTATCCTTATCTACCATTTTTCATACATAAACATAAGTACGTCAGGGTATGATAACAACAGCATAGAATATTCATAATAATAATAATTATTATTATTATTTTTTCTTTCCAAAGATCAAACTAAATATAAACTATGGTTAAAAAAATATTGAACAACATGTCACAATCATTCTGTCAAAATTCTCAAAAACAAAGATGAACAGTATAACATGTTTTTCCTTTGCAGGAATCTACAAAAATTATTATTTCCAGTGGTTTTCATTATTCTGATAAGGAAAATTTTCTTCACACTCTAGATTTCAGTCTCTGCATTCGAAGGTCCTTCAGTATAAGACGAGTCTCTTCACGCGCCTCACCGCAACATTGTCTGTAAGAGGCCACCATTTTCTTCGTCGAGCTTTCTAATTCCTTCATCTCATCCAAAACTATTTGTCTGTTTCGACACTCCACACTGCAGAAACCTTGATCTCCTCTGCACAAACATCATTTCACAAATCAAAAACACAACAACTACGTTAATATCGTATCTAATTCAACTCCACAAAATTGACTGACATGTAAAATGAGGTTTGTATCCATTTATATATTATATCAGAATAGACTTAAACTCATGTTTCTGATACCATACATAATTCAACCTCACAAAATCTATTTATAAGATGAATTTTACATCGATTTATGTACCTGTACATGTAAATATCTTTGTCTGGACTGAGGTGTTTATTGCAGAGATTGCAAGTTTTAAGGAAGCAGAAGTCGTGAGGGATGGAATATTGGTTTGGCTTTCTCATTGCAGATTTGAAGAGAACGTTTGATGTGTTGTTTGAGGTGGTGGTGATTTGAGGGAGAAGTCTCAAACCAACGCTGCTACTCTCAAACGATTTCTCATGCTTTCTTCTTTTGTTGACATGCTTCAGTTCTTGTTGGTGTTCAACTTTAAAGGGGCTAATGTTGATGAACTTTGGAAGCATGGTGAGTGGAGAAACGCAGAAGGAAAATGGAGCACACAGAGGAGAAAGAAAAGAAAATGGAAGTGGATGAATCGTTGAAAGGAAGGAATGGCTGATATTTAAAGGAACCATGCCCCACAAAAAGGCACTATCACTCATGTTTTTTTTTTTTTACTGTGTAAGGTTTTGTGGCCTTATATAACACGTGTGGGATTAAGTTTCATTAGAATACAAATATTTTTATTTATCTGGGATTGATGCAGCCTTTTACAGCATGTTTTTTGCTTAGGTCAAAAAAGTTGAGAAGAGGGAGCAAAAAATAATGGAGTAGGTGGTGAAAATTATGGCTTGTGTCTATTTCTGGGTTTTGTATTATTGCTTTTATTTGGCCCACAGGGACACGGCCGAAAGATGCTGACAGAGATTTGTTTGTATAATAATAGTTTGCAATATAGACACATGAAACTTGTGCTACAAAAGATGACATGACATAAAGTATATGGTTAAGAAAATTAAGCAAAGATTCCACACATGGCACTGGCTTAGCCTAACACTAAACTTTGGAATCCACCATTGTTGCAGAGTTCTTGATGCAAAAGTAAGAATGGCAGTAGCCACTATTACCATATATCTATGAAAAGAATGTGCCCTATGTATTGATGGAATATTCACAGGTTCTGTCATTAATTTGCATCGTTGAATTAAATCAGTAAAACATTGTTTTACTTAATGAAAAAGAAATTGTCATATGAGAGTGTTAAGGTTGGAAAATTATTGTTTTGTTATAAAAACGTGGATTTAATTGTTTTATTCAAGTTTTATTAAGTTTATTTGTAGTTTAAGTTCAAACACATTTTATTATAGTATTTTAGTTTGTTTATACTATTTGACACATTTTTACTTTAATGTTGTTGAAAAATGTGTTTAAAACTTCAAATAAATTTAAAAATATTTAGTTTAAAGAATTAAATTCACACATTTCCAAATATGAGAAACTAAATTGGTTAAAAATTTTCAAGACTGATTTCAATTTTCACTAAAATTTGTAAGACCATAAACATATTTAACCCATTAAGTAATAAAGACCATTTTATCTCTTTGTGTGTGGTTGATATAATGAAATGAGAAGTGCATAGGAAAGATCATAGTGATGAATAATGAAATTTGAATCCATGCATAAAGTGAAATGGTTGTTCATAAGATCCGGAAGGGTGAAGAAAATAAACAAAATTATATCTCATCTAGTCCTGTGTGAAACCAATCTATTTAAGAGGGATCAGATCCATGTGTTTTGTTAAAATTCATCATCAATTTAAAATCATTAAAATTAAGACTTTGTTTCATTTTTAGGCGGAATAACAGTGACATGCTTTTCTTTACGGAGTTTAAGTGAGTTATTTAGCTTCTTTAATTAACATAGGAGCTTGTTAGGGCATTACTTAAAAAAAGAGATTTTATAACTTCAAAAAGGACATTTTGTAACCCATGTAATATGCACATATATATTACAAAAATGATACAAACACAATATCATATAAAGTAAATTCTACGTGTTACTATTTCAAGATTTATGATTTTGTAAGTATTTTACAATATTACACATTTTGCATATTTTACATCGATTTAAATGAAGACCGATGTAACATTTATGTCAATATTAGGCACATTTTAAATTACAACAGTTCACTTTGAACCCATAGGCTTGTTATAATATCATCATTTCACACTGGTGTGTGTTTTTAGTTTTTATTTTATTTTATTTGTTATAGCATCTTATTTTTGTTTAAGAGTTAATGGATACATTACATTATTTATTATAATATTGTATTAGTAATAAGTTATTTTCTTAATTCACTCTATTATTCATATTCATTGTAATGATTTAAATTAATTTTTTGACATTCAAACACAACCTTTTTGCAATTTTAATTCTATTTATATCTTTAAAGGTCAGTGATTAATTAAGGAGTTTGATATAAAAAATTAATACATTAAATGTTTTCTATTTTTCGTAATAGGTTTCTTTTTCTATGATTACGATGTAATCTTATTATAAGTTTAATGCGATTCTCCCATAGTTTTTTTATTATTTTAATAAAATTTTCATGCCAATTATATTTATTATAAATTTATTTGGAATATTGATTGTTGAGATATTTTCAGAGTTCATTGAATTTTGTGAGAATCCCAATTTTTTTTGGTAACCAATTTTTCTATGTAAACCTAACTCTCTTTCCCTACTCCCAAAAAAAAAACGTTTCTTCTATTTTTACGTTCTGAATTGATTTCCATTCTTTCTGAATAACTAATACTGTTATAATTATTTATGCAAATAACTCTACCAAAATTGTCAATCAATCTCTCTTAGACACTACAAGAAAAAGTGGTATTATTTATTGTAAAAATTCGTAAGTAACACATAAAATCTGTAAGTAAAATTGATTTATCTATGAATTACATATAGACAAAAATCCGTAGGTAAACTAGTCATAGATAAATTACATACGAATTTATCCATAGATAATTACATACGAACAAATCCTAAGTAATTACGAACGAATTTATCAGTAGGTAATTTACCTACTGATATATCCGTATGTAATGCTGATATATCCTTTTGTTCATATTGATTTTTGTTCTACTTAATACAATCATGAACATATTAAAAAATTTCATAAAATTTAAAATAAGACCAATACAAATGCACACAACTTACAATATGTAATTAAAAGTATCAAATGTAACATACAATGTTCATATTTAAATTTATCAATAATGTTAAAAATCCAAAGATTAATACATTCAACCATATGATTCACTAGTGCATTTTAGAGTTTTTATATCGCAGTATATGCCTCGGTTCCTACATACACGCTGCATATAAACATGCGGTGGCATTTTTGTAATTAAATGCACCTTTTATGCCTCGGTTGTTATACTAACCGATTTTATGCCTCGGTTGTTATACTAACCGAGGCATATAGCTTAAAAAAAATTGCGAATTCGCGCTGTTCACAAAATTTGAAAATTTTTAACTGCTTTTATTCCTCGGTTACCACAGAACCGAGGCCTAATAGCTTTTTTGCTTCAGGTTTTTTTTACCCGATGCAGTTACTTGGCTGTATTTTTTGTTTTGTTTTAATTCACTGATAGAATATGCCTCGGTTCTTTTATAACCGAGGTAGTATGAACCTTTTTGCTTCGGGTCTATTGCCAACCGAGGCATATAGTAAGATAATATGCCTCGGTTTCGAATTAACCGAGGCAGTATGGCTTCGTAGGGTTTAAAAAACCCTAAATCCTTTTGCAGCCGCGCAAACCATCACGATTTTCTTCTTCTCTGAGCATCCCTACACCACATCCAAATCTTTTCTTCTTCTTCCATTGCACCCCAGCCTTTGTTCCGGCTTCACCACCGCTCCGTGGGGGTATCGCTGGACCGGCTTTCGTCGTCCAAGGGGGGCGGCGGCGGCGACGAGGAGGAACTCGCTCCGGTGTCGAACTCGCTCATGGCGGCCATCAAGCGGTCGCAGGTGAACCAGCGGTGGCAGCCGGAGAGCTTCCATGCGTACCAGCAGAGCCAGCACGGGGGCACGGCGTCGTTTCTGAAGCACTTCGTTTTGTCAATCCTCAACGATCCAATCGTGAGTCAGGTTTTCGCGAAAGCAGGGTTTCGAAGCTGTGATGGATGTTTATGCAAAGAGTGCTCTGAGAGGTTTTGTTGAGATGGTTCAAAAGGGTTGAGGGTGGTTTGTTTGGAGAGAGAGATTGGGGAATTTGTGAAAAGGGGTGGGAGTGGGGAAGAGGTGGTGGGTGTGAAGTTGAAGGACTTGGAGCAGCAACCCTTCATTTCGCCTGCACCGCCGCTGCTCCGTCGAATTTTTTTTTATTTCTGATACACAATTAGGCCTCGGTTGAAGGAGACCGAGGCAGTAACTACTTTTTCTGCCTCGGGTTAATAACCGAGGCATAAACGAGAGTCTTTTTACCTCGGCAGTATATGCCTCGGGTGCGAACCCGAAGCCAAAAGTGCAAAATAACCGCTGTCGTTTGCCTTCCCTGTACTAGTGATTATATATAACAAAAGTTCCACCTGTAGTAATAATAATATCTAAAGTTTCTTAACACCTAATAATCAGTATAACTACATAATCATCATGTTCTTGCTCTTGTTGATTGTCTTATGATTAATTTTCTTGATGAGTATTTAGTGGCTGAAACATAAGAAAAATATAAAAGATCAATAACCTTGGTTATAAATAGATCCAATTATAAAGATTTCAATAGTGAGAGACTTGATAAAACATAATATATACCTCTAAGTAGTAATCAAATTTCCCAAAATTTGATTTGATGCAGCAAGTACATGGTAACTAGGAATCCCTGCACAAATCACACACCTCAACATATATGTGCATGCCTTGTTATAGATCATTGGGCCCTTGTTTAACCAAACTAATAACTTAAAAGAAACAACAACAAATTGGTATATTAATCCTCCTCCATTTGGACTATGATGCAATTCACAACCTTGATTTTTTCTCCTTGAAACTTGGGCTTGTATTAAAGTAAAATGGACAACACTTTCTGGAGAACTTCTTTTGAATTTCTTGCTCTAACCCTTATCATAGGTCTAAGTTTTTCAAGTGGATCCTTGTCCTTGCCCATTGTCACATCTCCATCAGGCTTGTCCAGGACGAAGGTTGAGACAAGACTCTAGCCTTTGTCATAGGTCCTCCAAGTTCTTCAAGTGGATCATTGTCCTTGCTCATTGTCACATCTCCATCAGGCTTGTTCAGGACGAAGGTTGAGGCAAGACGAAGGTCAAGTTGTGCTGGAACAGGTCAGAGGTCAAGTCGGGTCGAGATAGGTCGAAGGTCGAGTTGATTCGGTCCAGACCGAAGGTCAAGCTGGGGCAGACTAGAATGAAATGTGAGCCAGGCAAGCCCAAGTTAAAGGTCGGGACAACCCAGGTTGAAAGTCAACCCGGGTTGAAGGTCAATCAAGGTCGACTCGAGAGGAGTAAGCTTGGGTCCAGGTCGAGTTAAGTTGTGTCAGACCGAGTTATAAAGATAGAATTGAATTTATCATAAAATAGAAATTAAAAATGCTTTATCTAAATAAAAAATTGAAATCTATAATATTTTAATTACTTCATGCAAACTTATTTTAAAAAAAATTCAATTATCAGATATTTAATTTTTTTTGGAATGTTAAAATCCCTCGTTAACCAAACCCAAGGTAAAGAATAACCGTCAAATTTGATTTTCTTCGGTACCAATAAATTCGTGTGCATATATACAAAGTGTATCGAAACCCATATTTTAGCATTTGCAAAATGCTATTTTATTAAGATACATAATAAAATTCTGTTTAAAAAGTTGTACAAAATACAATTTCATTTTTATTGACTGCATACAGGTGGAGCGGTTCGATATTCAATCTTTATCTCTTTGTTAATTTTACTTTGATTTAATTGTAGTTACAATTCTTATATTTTATAAAATATATAATTTCAGTCTCTTAACTTTGATTACTTTGACTTTCATTTAGTTTTAATCTTGAACTTATTTTTGTGTTCATATTTCAATATATTTTAAAATATTAAAATAATTATATATCTACATTGTTAATTTAATGAAATTAGTATAAAATCTAAATTAGCATATTTATTGGATATTAAATATTAAAATATCAAAACATTCTGAACCATCAACTGAAACTATTTAATCATAAATAAAATAGTTCAAAGGTCAAAGTAATAACCGACCAAAAAGGTACGGAAAATTAAGTCTTTATTGTCACGTGGTGGAAAAAAAAATCTGGTATAAGCAAGCATTCATAAGGCATGCTAAAATAAAATAATGCTGCCGAAAATTTTTTGAAACGTGGGATTGTGTTTAACGGATAAATTTAAGTTGAATCAATTTTAATGCAATATCTCTAACGGATAAATAGGATTATTTGTGCACTTAAATTAATTAAATTCAACTATGAATTTATATTAAAATATATTTTTAAAATATAAACTTTAGTATAGTCTAATGCCCATATTCTATGTCTATTTTTTTTTTTAAAAAGATGGTTGGATTTAAAAAAAAAAACTATGATTTTCAATAAATGTATCATTTTGAAAATAAATGTTGCTGTAGAGAAAGAAGATTTAGGTATCAATACTTATTATGAATGTTATAATTATAGAGTTTCTAAAAATGTGTTGATGGGATCATAATTAATACAAAAGACAAATGAAAAGGTTAAGATCATTCATGAAAGATTGAAAACAGAGAGAGGATAAAAAAAAGTATACAAATAAAATATAATATTTAGAATTATCTGCAAGTAATCATATATTTATAAGGGTTATACCATTCACCTATATAGGAAGAACAATAAAATAAAATAAGTTGACTCCAAAATTTATAAATCCTTATCATATCCTTATCATCAAATGTTCATATTTCTTTTGACAGTTTCTAAAGTTTAGAAAAATATATAATCTTATTCTTGTGTTTAAGTTTTAGAACAATGAATCATTATTATTCTTATCGTGAGAATTTTCTATCTTGAATATGTATTTTACATTATGTATCACTTTTGAGTAAAATATAGTGCTTGTTTTAAAAGATTGATTCTATTTTAAATATTTGTTCCTATAAATAGCAACATTTTTTAAGAACTTCAACTATGGTTATAACTGTATATTCGTCTCTATTAAATAAATTTTAAAATTCTATTAAAACTACAAATATTAAATTATAAATATTAAAACTTCAACCGCATTTTATAATTTTAACACTAAAAGATATGTACTCATAATTTTTAATATGCAAAAAATACTTTCTCCTCTAGAGATAACTTTTATAATATATATTGGTTTTTGTGTTATAAATATTAATATATAAATGAGTTTATTTACAAAATTTTAAATATTTTATTACATTCTAAAATTCTATACTATTTCCAATAGTTTTAATTCACATTCGGTGCATGTGTACAATGCTATTCAAAGTATTTTTTTATTATTTATTTATTTATCTAACATATCAATTTTAAGTTAACCATTTTCTCTAATTCTAATATAATTTTCTTTGTAAATTTATTATCTAGTCAAATAAAAGCAATAGAATTTTATATATATATATATATATATGTCCATGGTACCAAAAAACATTTGGCATTATGGCATATGTCCATGATATGCAAAGGCCAGTTTGTTTGGAATCCCAATGCTAAACAAAAGAGTGGTTGGTTAGTTTTTATATAAAAAAATAATAACAACAATTGATTAACTAAAAGTTGTTATATTTATAATTATTTTTTTATCAGTCAACATGTAATAATTTTAAATTTTGTTTGTAAAAGATAATATCTATCTTTATCTTTAATTTAAAAAGAAAATATTTTTGTAGATTTATTTTCTAAAAAAGTCAAGAAACAACACAGACTAACTAACTAACCCAGTTTGAAAGAACTAATCAGTGTAATTTTGTAAAAAAACTAAATTAGGAAGCAGAACGACGCCGTCTTAGACCTCAGAAAGAACAACATGAGAAGATGTGAATCCCGAATCCGCATCACGTTTTCCCAATCTTCTTCTTGTTCAATCTTCATCTTCCAATCCCAATCCATCCATCACGTTAGGGTTTTAATACTTGCAGTTCCTAATCCTCTTCTTCTCGCGCACCGCCATTGCCGCGCCTTCTCTCTTCGATCGCCACCTCTCTTTGTTCGTCCGACTATGCAACGGACCCTCGCGATTCCTCCGTAGTTTTGCGCAACGGCGTTTTCTCCGGTGCAGCAAAGTGCGTAACTGAGTCCCGTCTGAGTCCAACTTTACACGCCAGAAATTTCAGTTTTCTCAGTGTGCGTGCTTGTCTGAACGGTGTTCGGTTTAGCTTGAACAACGATGTTTCCGTTCCATCCTCAAGGAGCTCCGAAGCACTCTTGCACTCTTCTCGCTGTAACCTGTGGGACCAGTTTTGGGGAGCACAAGTCCTCACAGAATCAACACGAATATCCTTTCCCTGAGCTCGTTTCCGCAGGGCGTCTTGAGGTATGCACGATTAACGCATTCACATTGATGTAATGTAGGTTTTGGTTTGACGTTGGGAGCCACTGGAATAGCATGATGGGGATGTCTTGTTAATGCAGGTTCAAACTCTTCGGAATCCGGATAAGGAACAGTTTAGGAAAGTGCTGGAGTCGTATCAACCGAATTTTGTTTATTTGCAAGGAGAGCAGCTAGAGAATGGCAGAGTTGGTTCACTGGTTTGGCAAGGATTGGAATTATCGACTTCTGAAGATATCACAGAGCTCTTTGGTTCCACATTGCCGACGGCTGTATGTATTCTGAATTTTTAGCTACTTTTTGATTGTGTGTGTATTAAGGTCAGTGAAGAAAATGGAGAGCTTGTAAAATATGTAGCTTCTGTGTTGTTACTTGCTTGTTATATTATGGTGATTAATAGCCTTGGAAAAAGAAGGGAAAATATAGGAAGTAGATCTGCATACTATTAAGAATGTAGGAGAAAGAAGGAAAAATAAAGGAATTAGAAATGCATACTGTTAAGAATATTAGAAACTTTTCTCTATATTTTCCTAGATCAGTTGTATGGCACAGATATTTGTACCACGAGTATTGGACCAGTCAATGTGATACCAAAGAATTTAGACTATGGAAACTTGGTGATATATTGGAGACATTTTGACATGGATTTGGGTATTATTATTATTATTATTATTATAATTATTATAGGATGACTAAGTCTCACATTAAGTAATATGGGATGCTTGGTTGGTTACTCAAGTACTTGGTTCTACCCCCTTAACAGCTAGCTTTTAAGTGAAGGTTTCCCAAGTTCTTTGGTGCTTATCACTTTATTCATGAAATTTATTGTGTTTGTCTCAAAATTTTGAGGTCTAATTTTGTGCACTAAAATTACTAACATTCTTTTCAGCCTATTTCTTATTAAGAATTTTTTTTTGCCCAAATAGGTTTCTTGATATTATAAAAACTAATACGTTTATCTGATTTACATTTGTTCCCCTTTGTTGGCATTGTGGGTATGGTGTTTCATTTGATGCAATTTTATTGATTTCTTCAGGTTTATTTAGAAATACCAAATGGTGAAAGTTTTGCAGAATCTCTTCATCTTAAGGTAATTTTGTCTTAGTTGCTTGTTAAAACTCAGCTATCAATACTCAACAAACTACAATTTTTGAAGGATGATAAAAACCAAAAGAAAACATTGCATTCTGATAATCCTATGGTGAAAGTTGGCTTATTTAATTGGATTGACTTTGCAGGGAGTCCCATATGTTATATTTTGGAAGAATACCATTTCTTCTTATGCTGCCTGCCATTTTCGTCAAGCATTTCTTTCAGTTGTACAGAGGTATGATATTGTTTATTTTATTGCAACTTGCAAGCATGTGGTGCATTCGCAATGAAATGATTTTATGTCCTAAATCCAATTGTCCTACTGATTGAAGTCATATTGATGAATGATTGCATACGTGTTTAATATGCTTCTAGTTGTGGCTCATCCATGAAAGGAATACTTTCCTATGAAATCTGGAATTTTTCTAGTTTATCTATTGTTAAAGTAAATCTTTAAAAAATTTACTAATATTTTTGTTTGAACTATGAAGGGCGACACTTTACACTGTCCTGTGGGCCTTGTTTCTCTCATATTCTGTGTCCATGCAATATTTGAGACCCTTTCTTTTCTTCGGAAAAGGAGAAATTCAAGTAGATTTTTTAAGATTTTCAAGGTAGTACTTAACATCTCGTGCTGTTTCCAATGTTTTGCAGTTCGTCTACACATACGTGGGATGCTTTTCATCTTGCACGTGCCTCTTTTGAACTTTACTGTGTCCAAAACAACCAATTACTTTCTACTGATAGTCATGGTGCTCTTAGTGAGATGGGGCCACACCTTCTTGGTGAATGTCTCAAAATCAATGTTGACCCTCCAGAGATTGATGAGGAAGATGATGACGAAAATTCCTCAGGAACTCTGCCTGCAATTAAGATACATGAAGATGAAGTGAACTTGAGGTTCCTTATCTGTGGTGCACCTTCGACTGTTGTAAGCTTCTTTGGAATTCTGCTTCCTATTAGTGTGCTCTAAAAACCTTTAAAAATTGATGCTAATTTAAGGAAAATTGTCTGTGGTAACTGTGACATTTTGGCATGCCCCACCTACATATGCATGTTGAAAATAAGTTTCTCTGTTGTGGAACAAAACAAAAGTATGTTTACCAATTTATGACTGACGAAAAGATTGTTATGTAACAATGCGCTTAAATAAACACACCCATCCACACTAGATATCATTTACTGATTATACATGGCTTTTGCTTCTTTCCAGGACGAGACATTGCTGAGATCTTTGGAGGATGGACTCAGAGCTCTCTTAACTATTGAAGTACGTTACCTTTATGTTTAGTTAAAATATCTTACTTGGATGATAAAACTCCGTGCCAGCAAAATCTTCAGATATCTAACCTTTCTTATAATATAAAACTTAAAAATTTACTGTTAATGAAATAAAATACACTGTTTTGCTGCCATCATTATGAATCTGGTGTATTCTTTCCTCAGGAGCAATTTAAATATAATATAATAAAATGCAACTTCCCACTGTAATTTTAGTAGTCTTTTACCATGTCTTGTTTTGTAGCTTTTTGCTACAATGTTTACGTCTGCTTGAGATGGTGTATTGGGAGGTTTTCTCAGCTTTTGTATTTATCTTTTCAGATCCGAGGTTGCAAGCTCCATGGCAAGTTTAGGTATGTCAATATAACTTGCATATGATTTATACTCATGCATTTGATGACTTGAAAAGTGTTTCTCTCATTCAAATTCCTGTATTTTCATGGATTTTCACTATTGAACTGATGAATATGATTTCCCACCTTGTAATATATCTTTTTATGCTATGGTACAGTGCCCCACCACCACCTCTTCAGGCAGCCACTTTTTCTCGTGGAGTTGTGACCATGCGATGTGATATATCAACTTGTAGTTCTGCACATATCTCACTTCTGGTATCTGGCAGTGCACAAACTTGTTTTAATGATCAGGTACCCTCCAACTATCTATGGTACTGTTGTTTAAGTATTATTGATGTAGCCAAGAATAAACACTATTTGCCCTGATATATAATAGTTTTTTAGTTCTAATCTGACATTTCTCTCATCAACTTTTTATAGGCATAGATACATATATTATGTTTCTTAATGTTGGAGTAAGTTTTTTCCTTTTTTTTTTTTTTAATATCTCAAGATTTTTTTAGTACCATTTTGTCTTCAGAATATAATTTGTCATTTCTTTTGGAATGTCACGGTTTTTTTATCATTTTCTTTATCATTAAATTCTCTAATGACTATTTTGTTAAGCATCAAGTCAATAAGCGCGCATATAAGGTGTAATGATAATATATACAATGTGCAAGATACTTTACATATTGAAATTTTTAATTTTTAAAATCTTATTCTTTGGTCTATCTGTTTTACCTTTTAGCTCTTGGAGAGTCATATAAAAAATGAGATAATTGAGAAGAGTCAACTAGTTCATGCACAACTCAACAATGAGGGAAACAAACAGAATATTTCTGAACCTCGCAGATCTGCTTCTATTGCCTGTGGAGCACCTGTATTTGAAATTTGCATGAAGCTTCCTCAATGGGCTTTGCAGGTTTTAACATCTCTCTCCCGTTTCCCCTTCTTTATTATAATGTTATCTTTGTTAATGTCTTATTGCTTAAAGTTATTATTTCTTGATGTCTTTCCTTCTTGCTAGTTTCATACTTAGGATTCATCAATGCTTTAATCATTGCTTGTTGTTCTGTTGTGGGATTATCTAACCTATATGTTAAGACTTTATCCTGCATTTTCTGCTTATAATACCTTTGATGTCAAATTTTGTACTAGGAATGATTAGACAGTGGTATTCCTACCGGGCATCTACCTTTGTTGTCAACTACGCTGCATCATTGTTTTTGTGTTCATCTTCTTCCCTCTTTCAAATGGGAGTACCAAATTCTTTAAATATGCTTCTGTTTAGCCCTATTATAATGAGAATGGTTCTAAGATAGCCAAAGAGTTCCACTCTGGCATTTTTCATTGTGATTCTTTCAAGCAGTAATCATTCCTTACTAATCACACTGTTTTGACCTACCTGCTTGACCTGTTTTCAAATTGGATAATCTACATTTGCATGGCTAATAATCTAAGATAACCAAAGATTTGCACGCTGGCATTTATCATTTTTATTCTTTCAAGCAGTAATCATTGTTTCTACTAATCACACGATTTTGACCCACCTGCTTATCCTGTTTTCAAATTGCATAATTTACATTTGGATGGCTAATAATGAACGAACTCAAATAGTAACAAGGACTTCTTCATAAATACATGGATGATAAGTTCAGTATCCAAAGTTTGCATCCTATAAGAATTGGAGTTCTACATTAGTCATATTTGTTATTCGGATTCATAATTGCTTGTCTTGTTGCTCCCTTCAGATTTTGAGACAGCTAGCACCTGAGGTTTCTTATCGAAGTTTAGTTGCACTCGGTATTGCTAGTATTCAGGGGTTGCCTATAGCTTCTTTTGAGAAAAATGACGCTGAGCGATTACTTTTCTTTTATCAAAGTTGTGAGAAAGATAGTGGTACAAGCAAAGATAATATAATATTTAGCAGTCCCCCTGGTTGGTTGAAACCACCCCCTCCTAGAAGAAAAAGGTGTGAACCAAGCCAAGGGGCTAGCCTTGGTCTTCATGACGGTGTCTTTGCAGGGCATGGTGCTGTTTGTAAAGTAAATGAAGAGGAAAAGGATAGAAAAATGGCGAATGGCATTAGCACCCCATTAACTCCTGCTAGACAGAGATTAAAAGTATCTGCAATGAGGCCAATCCCTCACATTCGCCGCCATAGAATGACACCTTTTTGTGGACCTTCTGAGGCAGATGGTTTTGATGGTGGCCAAGTTGAGGCTAATTTGCCACTTATTGCCCCAGCAAAGCGGAGTACTGGATCAGCATCTGCAACACACAGAAAATCATTTTCAAGTGCAGCTCAATCTAAGCAGGTTATTTCATTGAACCCATTGCCTCTTAAGAAGCATGGTTGCGGTAGAGGCCCAGTACAGACGTGCTCTGAGGTTAGTTTTCCTTTGTCCATTGTTTTAAGATAATTTGATGAGCTGTAACCTATGCCTCATGACAATTTTTTATTCAAAAATTCTAATTACAGGGATTATTTCTTTTAAATATATAACTTGAGGATTGTGCTCTGTTTTTATTTTGAATATAGCATTATCTTACTTGAGAAAAATACAGAGGAATTAGAATGAGTTTTAGAGTGTGTTCCTCTCTCTTAGGATTTCATATTTATAATAACTTGGCATACATCAAATGCAATGTATGAGAGAGAAGAGAAGAGAATTCGAAAATATGCACCTAGGAACTAGGTCTAGCACAAAGCACACAACATCTTACAATAAATCCTATTCAAGACTATTTTTTCTAACAATTTTCAAATAGAAACGTCTAAATTACTACATAAGTTGATGAAAATGGTTGCTGTCATCCAGCAAAGAGAGTTTACTTATATGGTTTTAACATTAATGTGAATTTTAATTGTCTATCCTTGAAGGATGATCTTCCTTTTCTAATTAATGATCTTTTTGGATCAATATTTCATAAAAGAATGTTATTCTAAGACCTAAATATTGCTAAATCATACTGAGCCAATGGCCAACTGATATACGATGCAAACATTCAATGACAATCTATATTTAAAAAGCAAAAAAAAAAGAAAAAGAAATCTCTAGCTTTTCTTGTTTTCTGATTGTTTTCCTTTTAGTGATTTTTTGTCTGTATTCCATAAAGACATTTTATCCTAATCTTTACTGTAACTTTCTGTATTAGGAGGAATTTCTTAAAGACGTCATGGAGTTTCTAATTCTCCGGGGACATAATCGCCTAATTCCTCAAGGAGGGCTTGCTGAGTTCCCTGATGCCATACTCAATGGAAAACGTCTTGATCTCTACAATTTGTATAAAGAGGTGAGTTGATGACTCTATATTCTTTGAGAATGATTATGGATGAGTTTTTATTTTTTTTTTGTATATTTTCTTTCTCAATTTGTTGGTCTTTTTAGGTGGTTACGAGAGGAGGATTTCATGTTGGCAATGGCATCAACTGGAAGGGGCAAATCTTTTCAAAGATGCGGAATTACACAACTACCAATAGGATGACTGTAAGTTCTATTAGTTGGCTATATACCTTGAATAGTCATTTGGTCCCAAAACTGAGTGTTGCTTGCACCCTACCTTAGAAGCCTTCACCTCATTAGTGCTTTCTTTCTTTTACAGTGTTCTGTTCTGTTCCTCATTCCAAACATTAAAAATGGCGCACAATCAGTTTATTTTTATGGCTTGGGCCTTTGACTTAGGCGTTGGTTTAATTACTGATAATCATATGTTGTTGGCTATGCCTCTGTTTTAAAACACTGTTAGTTATATTGGCAGAGAAGTTAAGATTGCACTGATAAGAAGTTCTTTGACTACTTCAGAAATTATGTTCTGACTGAATTTTTTTTATTATGTGAAATTAACTGGTTAAGGGTTTTTGTGTCTTCTTCTACAGGGTGTTGGAAATACCCTGAAAAGACATTATGAGACCTACCTTTTAGAATATGAATTGGCACATGACGATGTGGATGGAGAATGTTGCTTGTTGTGTCACAGGTTTGTACTTAATATTTTTTAAGTCAGTGGAGCTATGCAGTCTCATAATTTTAAGAGTCGTAATTTATCTTTCACTTTATGATTGGCAACCGTAGAGCAACAACTAATATAATTTTTATATACAATCTTTACTGCTAAACAGTAGTGCAGCTGGTGATTGGGTGAATTGTGGCATATGTGGTGAGTGGGCCCACTTTGGCTGTGACAGAAGGCAGGGTCTAGGCGCATTTAAGGTACTACTTCATCACATAGAATTATTATATATACGATGAGTCTTGATGTTATATAGAGAAAAATAATATCACTTTGGTTTTAATTATATTAAGGTTCTTTTCTTTAATTCACAACTTTTGCAGGATTATGCAAAAACAGATGGGCTAGAATATATATGTCCTCATTGTAGTGTTACAAATTTCAAGAAGAAACAAAATGTAGGTAATGGGTATTCTCAAGGCTCAATGCCTTCACGACTCCTTTGATGGTTTCTCTCTTCTGGAAGAGCAGACAAATTAGTTACCTGCTTTGCTGGATTTATCTGTACTCTATGTTTTAGATAGATTAGTAAAATATAGGATGAAAAAAAAAAATGAAAATTAGGTCAATCAACAGAAATGTCATTAGGATTAGGCGAACCCCTTTCACCTTTGTTATTGATGAAGGGGAACGAAAATTCCTAATTCAGATAATGGAACTCATACCACTTTCGGATCCCCATCACAACAAACTCTCTCCATTGTGAGTTCAGAGTTAGTTTATTACGAGTGTCCTATTGTATTGAGAGGAAAATGTGTATAGACTTGTGCACTGATAATGTTTATATGATTTAATTTAACATATCTTTTTCAAGTCTTTTTATTATATTCAAAATACTAGTTCTTGGTTGTTAGATTTGATTGGGTAATGTCAATTAGAAGAAAGAAAAATGTACATATGTTCACAAGGAAGACAACTTTTGAATACAGAAGGAATAATCTTTTGGCAATAGATTATTTTGATAAGTAGCACTTTTATTTTATCAAAATTAGAATCAGCACCTCGTAACATAATTTTAAGACTTTTAGTTTACTTAGAATCACTTTTAGTTCTACTTTTAAGTCTAAATTATTCTGTTGTGAGAACTTTGCCTTTTCTTCTGTGAATGGGCTGTCTAATGAAACTTGAAGAACAAACTTGCTTTCGTTTTTTTATTTTTTTATCATGTATTAGATTTTATTGAAAAATCTACTGCCCTTGCACATCCAATAAAAAAAAGAAACATGATATTAAAAAAAAAAAAGTTAAATATGTTTTTAGTCTCTGAACTTTAACCCAAAATTGGAATTCGTTCTTGATCGAAACTTTGATAAATTTTAGAT
>Ga0209589_1007426_pt1 | contig 17621 bp, 9 predicted proteins | sample CowpeawhiteBW_FD_187525 | JGI IMG/M metagenome (GOLD analysis project Ga0209589, IMG submission 187525) | Root nodule microbial communities of legume samples collected from California USA - Cow pea white BW (SPAdes) (version 2) | ecosystem: Host-associated > Plants > Roots > Nodule | place: USA...
ATATATATATATATATATATATATATATATATATATATATAAACAGAAGTTAAGGAAACTAACGCTGCACCACAACCTAATGAAACCAGAAAACCAGACAAACCAGGGGTTTTCTAAAATGAAATGAAAACAGCGTAAATGGAAAAAATCTTTTAAAGCACACTTGAAAGCACACAACTGCCATACTAACCAACCAAAAGCATGCCCTCCAATATCGAGGTTTGCGGTGAATGCAAAATCAACTAAAACCCAACACAAAAATATACACAGTTGCAGAATATCAAAAAGGTTCTAACGAGAACCAGCCACGCCACATGAAAACTCTCCCAACATACCAAAAACCACGAGAACAAGAAGGAAATATCAAGAGGGGACAACATGTATATTGTATAAAGCCCCACTCAACAAACATCAAAGATAAAGAGAAGAAAACAAGTCAAGCTTTCCCTAACCTGTCATTCCTGCTAAAAATTAATCCACAAACACTCTTTTTTGCGCTTACTTTAATATCCGCTCTTAAGATTTTCTCCCAGCCTTCTAACGCCTTCTTAACTCAACTCTTTTAGGGTTTTAAACTCTGTGATAATAGCCACACGAAATTAACCTAATCCTCCTTTTCTTTTTAGCCCTAAAATAATTTTAATAAAATAAAAACGAAAATAATTGAATGTGTCCAGATTCGTAAAATCTCACCTCCAACTCTTCACCTACTCAAATTCTTCCCTAAGAAGGAAAAAAATTAAATATTATGATTTTGCTCTAGACAAGGTTCAAACACACAACCCCTCGATTATCAAGTTAATGCACAACCAACTCAACAAATTCCTATTTCATGATAATTTCTATAAATCTATAAATGTATACTCTCTTATCACGGCGAACATATCATAAAGTTTAACATTAAATAATTATTAAATGTCATAAAGGCTTCCACTACCTGCATTTATTAAATAATTATTTCTTTAATTATTTAAATTCTTCGGGTCTTACTTTCTTCCCACCTTATAAAATTTTCGTCCCCAAAAATTTAAAGCTTACCAGGGAATAGATGCGGGTAAGATTGCCTCATCAGGTCCTCCATCTCCCAAGTCATCTCTTGAGTCGCTTCATCCCAAAGGACTTTCACCATCCTGGTCTCTTTACCTCTCAACTGTTTAACATATGAGTCCAAGATCCGCACTGGTCCAAGATCTTACAAAAAGAATACATAACACTTTTGTAAGAACTCTAGTGCTTGTTGTGTATTTTTCCTATGCACCTAGGAAGTATTTATAGGTAGGAAAAAGAGACATAGTAGTCAATTGTCATCAATTTGGTTTAAAAAAAATTCTAATCAATGAAATAAATAAAAAAAATGGTTTATACATAAATAATATTTAATTTTAGGATTTAAACATTAGTAACAGATATTATTGAAAGGCACTTTTTTTTGAAAGGTGTATCAAGTTTATATCGAAGATAATGTTGATCAAAATTTAACAAGTTAACTAAACGTAATATAGGTAAATTGTGTCAAATCTCATAAGGACGCAATTGTAGAAGTGTATTCATTACTACACATCATCCTCTCTAGAAAGAAGTAAAGAAAAAGGGGTTAGAGAAAAAAAAACTCATTTTTCTCTCTCTCCCTCTCTCATTTACTTTGAATTTTGACTTATACTATTACTTTAAGTCAAATAACAAGGAGCCTCTACAACTTTTCGGTCGGTTCTCTTATTAATCCTTTTTTCTTTTTCTATTTAATTTTATAGTTTTATATGATACAAGTTGTTTTATTCATCCATACTCTCGGTATAATCTCTTTTAGCTACCAATTTAGTAATTTTATTTTAAGTTCGTACTTCACTTCTTTTTTTACCTTTTATTTCACACTTGCATCCACAAGTTTATTTTATTATATTCACTCCCAATTTCCCAAATTCATTTAGACACACATCATTGCATACATCACTCACATCACTTACTGCCACATTTAATTGCAATCGTTATAAAATTTGGAATCTACTCTATTTGTTAGCCTATTTAATTCCTCTCATCAAATTTGTTTTAATTAAATTTCATCTATAATCATCTATTTAGTTTCTTATTATTATTTAATTCCGCATACATTCAGTTTTTTTTATTAGATTCCAATCAGTTTGCAATTTAATTGAAGGTTATATCTATTTCAACATTTTAATTTAATTGGTATTGGATTTACGTTTTATTTTTATTTTTTTGGTTTAAATTCAATTGAACATTTTAAAACTTAGCTTTTTCTTTCATTTTGGTTATTTCTTCAATTTCTCAAAATTGTTCCAATTTGATGTCTTCTTGTTTTAATTTGTTTAAAGCATTCGTTTCTTTCTCTTTATAAAAAATCTAGTTATTTAAATTTTTATTACTTTGCTTCAAGTTATTTACCATTCTTTTTTTTATAATTAAAAAAAATCTAGTTATTTAAATTTTTATTGTTTTGTTTCAACTTATTTTTATCATTTTTTTATTTTATAATTATTAATCCATTTTCAAACAAACTCCCTTTTTATTTACTATTTTTTAGAGAGAATGATGTTTAGTAAGAGATAGGTAAACAATGGACAACTTGTCATTCGTTCTGCATATGGTTTACAAAAATAAATCCTCTTGTTTGTTATGAACTTAAGAGGTTCCACTAATTAAATAAATTGATTACAACAAGTACATCAACCTCTTCAGATTACAACTACAAACCACTATTAAAATTATATAATCGCATCAAATTTAAGAAAAATCTCAACAATTCCTACTATTGAAGTATAGACAAAATCCGAGTGTCAATCGTAGGAAATAACAATGTTTAAGTGTTACTATGTGTATATGTCCTAATCCTTGGGAGAATGAAAAATATAACATGCTACCTAAACTAAAATAAACCTAAGAATGATCTAAATGCATTTCATGAAACTAAGACTAAGGCTAAAACTACACCTAAAACAATAAGCATAATTTTCACTATGAACGTAATGGAATGATCTATAAAATGATTTTTCTAATGAATAGAAATAAGATATTAATGCTTAAAATGCACGATAAGATGCAAAGAAACATGTTCTAACAATTAAAACTACCTAAAATAATGTAGAACAATGAAATCAAAAACTGTTTGATGAAATTCCAAAGAATTAAAACAGTAAATTCATAATGTGTTTGATAGAATGCCTAATAGAAATAGAGATGTGTTTTATTCAATGGAAATGTTTGGTAAAAGCTATGCATGAATGATTTAAGAACTGTTAAACAACTCAAAATTCAAAAGGTCGCCCTTTAAACCAGATTTGGCAGCCTAGCCAAGGTGAACAAAAGTTACAACAAAGTGTAGAAGTTTGCTTTGTTGTGCATATTTGAATTATGTGCAATTATTATAATGGAAACATGATTTGAAATTGCAAACTAATCTAAAGAAATTCTAATTGAAGATTAAAATCGAGAATTATTGAAAAGGACAAGTATAGAATTCCTTTAAATTAACAAACTACCTAACTAGAAAACCTAACTTAGTAAGAACTAGAAATTGAAAACTAATCATAGAATTGAATGAAGCACATGAAGCTAATGTAGAAACAACCATCAAATAGTAAATAAAACTTGAATGAAGCATCAAAAATCAAAATTTAGTATTCAAACCAAAGCCAAAAGCTGGTGGCACTAAAATTAACTCTAAAAACTACCAAACTATAATATGGAATAGAACTGGAAACCAAATGTTTGCAGCAAGTTTGTAATGATTAAATGAATTTTTGAATTTAAATTGATACTAGAAAGTATGTGTAAAAGGTAGATCATGTGCGAAATTGGAAATTGTGAAAAGACATTCGAAAACAATAAATGAAAACAGACAAAATTGTCTAAACCAAAAAACATTTTATATTGATGTGCATAAGAAAACATTTTAAATTTATGGCCAAGGATAATTCTTATTTGCTTCTGTATAGGCGCTCACTTTGTACTCACTAAACTTCAACATGAATCGATAACTGAGTTTAGCAGGTTACGAAAGTAAAAACCACATGATCATCAATAGAGAAATGGATTTAGATATAGAAGTGAGAAAGAAGAGTAAAAGAGTCAACTGTAATTGTGGACAAACTTAAAAGCATAATTTTAAAGTTTCAAAATAGTAGATAGAATTTGTAAAAGATTGTAGAAAAGTAAAAGAATTTGTTACCAGGCTCACTTTAGAGTCCATGACAGTAAAAGGCATTAGATAAAAACTATCTAAAAAGCTCTGAAAAATTGTAGAATGCAAAGCATAAAATGAAAAGTCTTTTTATATTTTCTTATGTAAGTCTTATATAGTCTAACTAGTTGATAACGCTATCATGAAGCAATCAAATTAATACTACTTATCTGTAACAACTTCAGTATATCTAAAAAAAGTAGCCAAAAGATTAGTATGGGTAAAGTCAACCCTTAGTCGTAACCAAAAGAAAGTATTTTATAAATATTATCCGAAAAAGCACATAAAATATGTCCATGACATAAAATATCTTTATAAGAGGCATCGGTAGAAGAAGTTGAAGAAACAATCAAGGTAATAGAAGAATCGGTAACTTTAGAAACCACAAAAAGTAATCCTATTTCAGTGAGCCAAAAACCTCATATGTTGTTGCCAACAAAAAAAAAATCACCCGTAAATTCTTCAGGCTTACTTGAGAGTGACTTAATCATATCCATGGCAAACATAATATTATCTCTGATTTATAAAAGAGAGAAGTATTTTTTAGATTTTTTTTATAAGAATGATAGAAAGATATAATGATAAAACAAAACAATAAAGAGATATGAATAAAAAGTGATGATCAAGTCAAATCGTTCTTATAAAACACAATAATAATATAAGATAATGTAATTGAGGAAATGATAGAAAAAGCTTGGGTTGAGTCACGTAAAACGCTATCCTTAGAGAGAAAATGCCCCACTACACAAGGCAATACACAATATTATGCGCTTCTCTCCCAAGACACAACAATTAGTCTGATCGATCGAGTGCAGCGAAGGGTCTCTTAACCTTATGAATACCACTATTTTAAGAGATAGTATAGAGAAGAAAAAAAGAATACATAATACATTTGTAAGAACTCTAGTGTTTGTTGTGTATTTTCCCCAAGCACCTAGGTGGTATTTATGAGTAGGAAAATGAGACATAGTAGTCGATTGTCATCAATCTGATTTAAAAAAAACAATAGAAATGACCACCACACTTCATGCGTCACCAAGCCGCCTAAGAACACCGCCTTGCAATTTCTGAGTAGAAACCTAGAAAATGCGAGTCAGCACATAAACGAATGGAAAAAGGCACACATGTTCAAGCACATACTAAAAACACATAATTAAGAAAAATGGAGCATGCATTACATGTTCCCTTACTTGGAATTCACGTTCCAAACGCACTCCTAGTATCCATCGTTCTCATAAATTTCCCTGGCCTTTGCCTCTACCAAAGAGAACCTTTCCTAGCCTTCTAGTTCTGCTTAGGTCACGAATTAGTGCTCTCAAAAACTAAAATAAAAAAACGAAAATAAAATTTAGCAATAGAAACACTAATTGTTGTTAACCACTTGAGCTTCCCTTACTCCTTGTTAAAACTTGGCAAACTAATTCTTTTACATATGCTTCCAATCCACAATTATTGCTAAATAAATATTTATTTATTTATTTATTCCCGGGTCTTACAGCTATTACATCCTCATTTCGTGGTTTATTTGATTCAAGTTAAAGGTGTTTTAAGCTTTCAAAATTAATAAAAGGATGTGGAGTCCAGTTCTAAGCACAGTGGCATGCTTTCATATGTGATTTCTTGAATTGTCTCGCTAGTTGTGTACTCATGATCATGGTTGATATGTAAGGAACTTTGCACCTTTCTCATTGTTGGTCTTTTCTTCCTATTAAGTCTCAAGCATCTCATTACAAGGTTTGCAATTGCAAGAATGTCATCTTTCCTTGCTTCCTTAACAACTCTGCCATCTAAAATCTCATAAATTTTATTCTCCTTCATGAGAGAAAGAAATTGTGCAATCAAATTTTAACTCTCATCTTCCCCAAGACTGAAATTGGCTTTTGTTAGCACAAGTGACCTTAGTGCATAGATTTAATGAAGCTAGTGCATGTGATCATGTGAGTTTGATGAAGACTTAATGAAGAATTGAAGTGATTGGTAGTTGACCAAGTTTAGGGTTTATTGAATCTGAAATTGACATTAAGATCACAAAGCTTTTGGTAACTGTCTTTTCAATATGTTAAAAAGGGTTGTAACAAGTAAAAAGGCTTACTGCATATAGTTCTACTATGAATGTGTTCAATCAGTTGAATTTCTACGCAATCGCCTTATTTCACTTAAGTCAACTAAAATTAACATATTATACAGATAAATCAACTTGATGAATTCATTTATGTGCAGATTATGTAATCTGGTTTTTGAGAGAGTGGGAGAAGTTTCTATGATTTTTTAGCACGAAAATAGTGAAACCAATTTGGAAAACTCTTTCTCCCTGAATTACAAAGTGTGCAACTCATGATTGAAAATATTTACATCTTGTCTTATTTGATAATGCATGGTATTTGAGTTATTTTTGTGATTTGCATTTTTCTGCAGAATTCCCTTATATATTAGTCTGTTGATTTTATATTTTAATATGTTGAGTCATATTGGTCTGTTTGAGTGTTTACTGTTTGATCAAATTAACCTGTTATTTTTCTCTTTCAATCGACTAAAATGTGTGGTCTTGCAACAATTAACTTCTAATTTGTTGGTTAATTTAATTCAAAAGAAAAGATTTTTAACAATCTTTAATTGAACATAATTTTGAGTACTCAACCAATTCAACCCCCTCTTCTTGGCTAAGAAAGTCATTTTAAACCTATAGCTTTCTCCCACTTATAAGCTCTACATGCGAGCCACCACGACAACCATGGAAACAAATCGTACACCATGTGAGCCCAAATCGACAACCATCCAAAAACCAGGATCGTTCTCTAAAGAGAATAAAAGTATCGAAACCAAAGAACACAAGATGCATATTTTCATCATACTCAACAAGTATTAATATAAGGGCTCACAATTATTGAACTCCACCCTTTTCTTTTTTTCACATTGTAGGGATATCGAAAAACACTTCATTTAGGGTGGAAAATATTAGAAATAAGGAGAACAAACTTAAAACCAAAAAGGTGAAAACTTAGGGGAATAGGTAAGAATATAACCTACTAAAGTTAGGTGAAAACCTAGAAAGTACTAAAGTTGTAACATTATGTCTTACACACGTTTTAACCTACTTCTTTGCACGCCATTTTTACTTACCATCTCTTGTTAAAATACATATTAAAAAATTTTCTTTTATAAGTATGACTTATGCACGCGTATAAGGTCGGATAAGTATGAATTTTATTATTTTATTTTATTTTAAAATAAAATGGATTCTTATCTCATTTTAATACTTAAGGACCATACACATTTTGTTTTTGATTGAGAAAGAAATGTATTTATACTTATCTTTCTGAATGATTTACACAATACTTGCAAAACCAATTTTTTTCTCATTCCAACTTACGTATATATTGTATAAATAATACTTATTTGTATATGTTATAATAATTTCATTGCCTATTGTAAGGTTAAGATTTATCCTCTTGAATGAGTGATTGTAAGAAAAAGGAATACTTTTTCTTTTCTTTTCACTAAAACGCACAATATCCCTAGGCCTTTTGCCTTTCTTCTCTCTTAGACATTCAAGTGAAAGCTCGAAGAAGGGTTTTCCGATACACTCATATTAGGACTATGAAATCCCATGATTTACTTAATAGTGTACCATGATTCAAAACTTAGTGCAGTAAACCACTTCCAAAATTATCCACTTGAGCTTATTAAGAGCTTCTTTATATATTTTGTTATGACACAAGACATTAATATGGATCGAAGTTGGATAAATTCTATTGAGAGTGAAGTACAACAATTTATTGAATTTGCTACGAGGAATGTCTAGATAATCGTGGAAGATTCTAATGTCCATGTGTTAATTATTTAAATGAGCGAATACTACTCGTTGAAGTAATACGAAAGCATGTTTTGTATGATGAATTCCAAAAGAGTTACACAAAGTGGACATGGCATGGTGAATTAGTACAAGTGCCAATAGCACATGTGTCTAACATTGAAGCAAGAGAAGTGAATTTAGTCACTATATTTATGGTAAGCTAAGTGGCAAGAACCCTTGTGAGATATATCAATTCCTTGACGAGAAAACGTAGCAAGCTTTTCAAGAGAGACAATTAGACCATGCCTTTTAGGTAAATTGAATATTTTATTTACGAATTGGTAGTTTAATTTTTCTTTTCTAACATATTTTCTTATTAAATCTTTATATGTGAAATGTATGTAATAGGAAAAGTGAAAAGCTCCATAGTATGTTCAAAAAAAGAATGTGTACCCCACAAATTGTCTCGTAGGAGATATGATAGGTTAGAGAAGATTATGATTTGTAAGCCTCTACCTTAGTTGCCATTGATGAATCAGATTTGGCTTTGATATCTCTACCTCCATGTCATGAGAAATGGAAGAGACCTCGTACAAAATTATCAGGAGAATATACTTTTGAAGAAACTCGCACTATAGTTGGGAGAATTGTTAGAAACTCATGCTACCAATAATTTTAATGTCTTCATTACTCTTATTTTGGGATGTATTACGTAAAACTTGGACTAAAATGCTTTATTTTTGTAAGATGGCTTAGTGGATAAGAGCTATCAAGGTTCATTTGTAACATTGCAACCGAATATTACAGATTTAAATATTAAAATAAAGAAATATAATTAAACTACATTTGATGAAATACCATTTCCCCAAAAATGCGGGAAATTTTAAAACTTTTATTACCTCAACAATAATCCAAAATCCATAATAATAAATACAATTATAATTATCCAAAAGTCTAGTAATATCAATGATTACAATTTATTTGAAATCATAAAAACAATATAAAAACTCTGAGAAAATCCTTCTCCCAAGTCTAGCCCCGCTCTGGCTCTATGCCTCACCAGACCCACCTACAACATCATCTGCTCACGTATACCGCGTATACAATCATCGCCACACACAAGCAGATAGGGAGAGCTAACAGAATAAACATATATATAATACATTTATACATATATATAAAACAATCATACCAAAGGAATTCCATCATTTGATTTCATCCCACATGGCCACAATCATGTTAACCGTGTTCTACGTCTTCTAGTGTGTACCTTAAGATGTCTTGCTGCCACACTTATCGGCCACAACCGATTAGAACACGTGCGGGAAACCATGCTACGGACCATACACTGTAACGCCAGGTGGAGTTCCCAATACGAACATAGCTCATAACGTCCTAAGACTACCAAACTCGTCAGCTAATTACTGAGGAGGGCAATGTATTTGGACCCATCTGTGCGGACCACAACCAACACACTCACATTGGCAACACTCGCCAACCTGACCCACAACTCAAGAGTTCCTCGTGTTTATCCACCATCCCAAGCAACAACTCGAGGGATGTCATTCCGAGCCACAACTCAAGAATGCCACGTGCTTAACCCCTATCCCGAGCCACAACTCAAGGGATACGTTCTGAGCCATAACTCAAGGAACACGAGCAAGCCGACCTTTAAGTTATCCTAGAAGCCTTGTAGACCACACAAATCACATAAGCAAAATATAATTCTACTGCAGCAATATCGCCTGGTGCTGCTCACGAGGCGCTAGGCACTTTCCACTTCCAAACCGTTTTGAGGGTATGATGAGTTCGAACCTTTGTTCTTATTAAGTGTTTAAATTTTGGGGATTTAATATTATTTTTTAGCTTAAGAATTGATTTTAGTTGCATAATATGTTATTGGATATTCTTAAGTTTAATAATGCAACTAGAAATTATTTTAGGTCCTTAAGAGTGTAAATTGGGAATATTTCAAGTCATAATTTAAGTCCCAAAATCAAAATTTTGGAGAGGAATAATTCAGGAGCTAAATGCACCCCTAGTTTTCATTTTTACACCCCGTTTCTGCAATTGGACCCTCCATTTCTGAAAAGGAATATTTCTGGAGTTAAATGCACCTCTAGTTTTTATTTTCCACACCACTCCGGAAATTGAGTCCTCTAACTCTATTTTGCACCCCTTCTTTTTACTAATTTGTACTCCTAATATCACTTAAACTCCAATCAACCAGATTATGCCACGTGGCAATCCTCCACTTACTAAAATAACCAATTAAAGCTTGCCACGTCCTCAATCCTCCACGCACTAAAATAACCACTTAAAACTTGTCACGTCATCAATCCTCCACTCACTAAAATACCCAATCATAGAATGACACCTCATCACCTTCTTTCCTTCACACAATCAGAAACCCTAACCCTAATTTATCCTCCTCTCTCACCCTCACCATGCCGCAGTCGCCGCGGCCAACGCCAGCCGTCACTGCACCGCCATCGACTTCTTCCTCTACGCCTGCAACTCGCCGGAATAGTCCCCCTTTCCGTCGCGCCACCGCCGTAGTCATCTACCGCAACCCAAACAACCTCCATTACTTTTTCGTCGCACCTCCCTCTTCTTCCATCATCACGCTGCCAAAACCTCCATGGACGCACCACTCGAGCTCGAAAAGCCTTCATACCTCGTGCTTGTAACTCGCCAAAGCAAACCTAGAACCACCGACAACACTACACCAACGCGCACCAACACCTGTGCCAACCTCTATTGGTGGAGCACGAGTCCTTGAACGCGTTACAGCACCTGCACTCACACCTCACCTTCTTCCTTGCAGGAACCGCCGTGCTCGACGTTGCTGCCACACGAAACCACCATATTCGCATTTGTACTCGCCGTGCTCGACGTTGCTACCACACTAGAAACTCCAACGGCACCTGCATCAACATCACCACCTTCTTTCTCTCGTTTAAATCACCATGGTTGCACCATCGTTGCACGACATCGAGCTCCTCGGAACAGTTTGCGCATGCACTCATCCATAATAGTTTCGCGGACCCAGCACCTTCGGCGTTTCCACTACCACCGCGTCAACCACCCTAACCTTCGTGCAACCACTCACGGCAGTCAAACCCTAATGGAGAGAGAGAGAGAGAGACTACTCTGACACGTGGCAGCCTCTCATTGGATTATCAAAGAGTCAAGACTTGTCATCCAGGAAACTTTGGGCAAGGGCGGGTCAATGTTGGTCAAATAGGCTATTTAGCGATAATTTTTGGCAGACGGTTCCTCTACAGGAACCTATAATGGCCTAGAAAGGAAAGAGTCGTCTGGCGGCAGTTCATTGTCAGCCAGACAGTTTCTAGAATTTCCAGAAATACTAGCTTTAAATGGAATAAAATAATTCATGCATAATCATACTATACTTAGCATGCCAATCAGACTTAGAATAAAATTAACGCGTAAAGCTCCCCTGACCTGGATTCCTTCGCTTAAACTCTGGGTTCTTGGTTTCTGCTTTTATCAGAATGGATGCCCCTTGTTTTCCCACGTTAGCTCTCCTTCTCACTCAATTCACAAAACACTTCTCCAATTTTCGTACTCTTTTCACTATGCAACAATGGCATCACAAAAAACCTTCCTTTTCACTCAAAATTTGACTTTTAGCGATGCCTTAATGGTAGTTTAATGTGCTAAAACGAAAATGGCTTAATGTTCATGATAATTGCCATTCAAATAGTCATTATGGACTATTTTTCCAGCCTCCCTTAGCAGCTCATTCATCTAGGGTTTTCTCTACCCTTTCACCTTCATGCGAAAACTAATTTTAGCAAAAAAGGAAGTTTAATTTAGAGTTACTAAGATTCGAACCCATAAGCATGCCAATATTAATTCCATGCCTAACCATTCAACCAATTCATATTTCATGATGGTTATTACTCATTTAAGAATATAATATCACGCACCATAATCAACATATTATATAATACAATTACATAATTAAAAGTAATTATAAATTCAATAGCACATAAATGACATACATAGGACTCGAACCTAAGTCCTCTCAACACAACCAAGTACTCTCAACCACTTGAGCTAGTACTTTTCCACATCATATCAATCAATAATTAATGGCTTAAAGGCTCTCACTACCCACATTTATTAATTAATTATTTATTTAATTAATTAATTTTCACGGGTCATACATCATTCACTCCACAAGGTTGAGAAGATATATTGGTAGTTGCCATTGGACGTCTAGATAATCCAAGATATGTCTGTGGTGTTAGACGAGGGGTAAGCATCAAGCAATTCTTTCATATTTATCCTCGACGGGTTACTTTAGCACAACTTAGTAAATAAGATAAAAAAGTGTTGACAAATGAGACAAATTTATTTCTAGAATTGAAGAACGAATGATTGTTAGAATGAATGATTACTAGCATCCTTAGGTTTTTCTATTCAAGCTTCACATATGAGGCCTACTCCAAGTGTTGCTAGCACAAAGGGAAATTCTCCTCTTCCTGCAGAATCAGGGAATAGTGTTGATGTCCTTATTGATTTTGAACTGTATGTTGATAAACACCCCCATATATTTGGTGGCCTTAGGTAAATCTTAGGAAAAATATATAATTTAGGAAAGACCATCTACCACCAGACTATTAAAGATGTTATGATGCAAATGGTGGTTATAAATGTTAAAGATTCTTTTGTTCGCATTTATGTGCCCACTGAGGAGGTTCAAAAAGTGGGACAAGCCTTAGGGAACTTTATCATTTGGCCAGCCATAAGTTTGGGGAGTGTTGTTTTTCATACTTGCTTTAATTATGTATGTATTTGTTGCAATTGGATGGATATATTATTGTACTAATTTATTTAAATTTTGGAGGGTTCTAAGAATGCAAACGTTGTTACACTTCCACAACCATAATTGTCTCCTCCTCCCCAACAACTTAGTGCAATGATAGTCACAATGGGGAATAAAACTGTCTAGTTAGATATAACTCTTGAATTCACAAACAAGACTGGTACCCCCTTTTTCTTGTATTTCATAAGGATATTTCTGAAATTGTGCTTGGTAATGATCTCTTATGTGCACCAGTTCTATAAGTTGGGAATTTGTAAGTAAGCCTTCATTAACCATAAAGTGTAACATTATTTCTTGATATTGAAGGTATTTGCATCACCTATGCATTGAAAAGAATAATACAAGTATTTATGGATTTCTTGACCTTATTACCATTCAAAGTGTAGGAAATAAATCTGAGGAGGTGCAAAAATGCTTAATAGAGATATTTGATAAAGCCAGCAAAGAGGTGTATTTAGCATTTTGCATAAGTAAGTACACAATTTTTGAATTATAGGTAATTAATTTAAAACTTATTTTTTATTAATATTATTCCAACCCTTAGGGGTCACTGGCAGTAGCTAGTCATTCTTCCTGGTTGTTCTCTTCTGGTTCTCTTGTGTTCCTTACATTAGAAAGTTAACACATTAGCCATCAAAAATATATTAGATGCGTAAGTTTTTTATTATGATTTATTTCCTTATAATATAATTAATATGATTTAATGAATGTCTACTTTTTGTAGGTCTTTGGAAGCTCATTCTTGGTTGTTGGGTGTTCCATCTATATCTAGGAAGAAAATGCAAATAATTGCACCTAACATAAGTTATAAGTCTGACCACAATTTAAGTTCTAATATAAAACATGTTATAATTATTCATATTTAATTAGTAGTATCGACGTCAAATGGGGAGCTATGAATGTGGGTATTACATCATGAAACACATGCACACGATTATATGTACAAACATTACTGATTGATGGAATAAGGAAATAAAAAAAAAAGACTAAACACTTATGTAATTATGAATTACAATATTGTTTAACTCCATTATTTTTTTGTAGCTATTTAATGATTCATCCTCATTTGAAGATAGAGAGATGGAAGACACTAGAACAAAGTGGACTTCCTTTCTTTTGGGTGTTGCTGATAACTTGTTGAAATTTTAGGTTTATAGTAATGTACAATCTTTTGGAGAGTAATTGTAAAAGTTGTAAAGGTTATAGGTTTATGTATATACAATTTCATGTTTTAAAGTTTGGTATACAACTTAACTATATGGAATTGATTTGCATGGGAACTTTTGTTCTGGTGATATGAAATGTATTTACAAGTGAATTGAATGGAGAGGAAAATGGTAAAACAAAAAAAAAATCATAAAAAACAAACAATCTAACATAGTATGACGCATTTTGCATTAGTTGTCATATTAACTTTAAACTTATTATTATTGACTATTGTACCTATTATAGTAGGCCCACTTACTATGGCATGTCTCCAAATACCTATCATAGTAAGTTGGAATTACAATGACAAGTTTTCGAAAATATGTCATAGTAAGTGCACTTATTATGTCAACGTTGTCAAGTCATGCCATGGTAAGTTGAACTTACTATAATTGTTACTCGAATACCTGTCACAGTCAGTCAGACTTATTATGACACATTTTTGTGGTGTCATAAAAAGAGTGCATTTTCTATGACTCCAACAATTATGACACCAAAATACCTATCATAATAAGCCCTTTTTACCTATCATGACATGTCTTGTGTACAATAATGGGATTATGAATATAAGGCTTTAAGATAAACTAAAATGGTCCTAAAATGACAATGAAATAATGCACGAAAATATATTTATAGTTGAACTCAAAACTAGTCCAAAATGTATGGTTCACAACTATGAAAACAAAGATTTAATCTCCTACAATGGATTCTAATGAATGAAAATCACACACACACACACACACACACACACACACACACATATATATATATATATATATATATATATATATATATATAAAATAAAAAAAAATATATATATATATGCATATAAAATGTAAACAAATGTATATAAACATGTTTGGAACTTTAGTAGTACCTAAATCTCCTAAGATTGGGCTATACAGATTGATTGTCCTAAATAAAATTGCTAAGATCATGTCTGCACTAAAGATGATTTGCATGATCACATGCTAATAATATGGAATGATAGTTGCATGTAGATTCTGTTATCACACCAAGATCTCATTAAGTTGAGAGGCACGTTCATGTGGTGATGGGGCTCACTTTTCTGTTGGTGTGCAAACTTCTGCAATTGTGTGGAGGTTCGATGAAAATCTTATGGTGCCTAATTTTTGCCCTCATTTAATATTTAAATTTGGGGATTTAATTAAATTTTTTGTGCTTAAGGATTGATTTAATTAGGATTTGTGATTATTGAATTTATTGAGTAAATTTTGTAAAAATGGCGTAAAAATTGATTTTAGTTGCATAAAATATTATTGGATATTCTAACGTTTGTTAATGCAGCTGGAATTTATTTTTGGTCATTAATAGTGTGGATTTGATATATTCAAAGTTACAAAATAAGTCCAAAATCAGGAAATTCTGGAAAAGAACAAATCAGGAGCTAAATGCACCCCTAGATTTTATTTGCACACTCCTCCTACAAGTGGACCACAAAAACCTGTTCTGCACCCCAATCTTTACTAAGTAGCACCCCTCCTACCATTTAAACTCCATTCACTCAGAACTGCCATGTGGCAATCCTCAACTTTTAAAATTGGCCAACCAGAACAAGCCACGTGGCAACAATCCTTGCACTAACAAGTTGTCCACCATCATTCTCGTCGGCAACCTTCACGCATCCACCACAGATCTGCAGCAGAACCTCCTTGCACTTGCGAGCTAGAACCATCGTTCAACATCTACACCTTGCATCATCTTCTTTCGTGAGTGAGAACAAGCCTTAGAACAGCAGCGGAAGCCATAGCCACCATTGCGGAAGAAGAAGAACGGGCCACCATCACCACCGCAAAACACCATCACTGCAACACCAGATTTGCGCAACAGCACCACCATAGCAGCACCTTCACGCCATTCCTGCAACTTTTAGAACCAGTCACGACCACCACGAAATCACTGCTGGCAGCCACCATTACGAACCAGCTCAACCACCGCCACAGATCGAACCAAATGCAGACCGCAACGCGCTACCATTCTCGCGCACCACCATGACCATCGCTGGCAGCAACACGCACCAGCAGATTCTCACGCGAGCCATACCAGAAACGCGAACACCATGGAAGCACCTCCATCACCTTCGTGCCTTGCGTCGCAACAGCCAGATAGGAGAAGAAGTACTTCGCCAGAAAACACATCGCGAACCACACCGCCACGTGTCAGCATCTGATAGGGCAGTCAAACTGGTCAATAGGTCAACTGGTCAAAGCCAGTAGTCAACTCTGGTCAAAACTGCAAAAATAGTTAAATAAGAGTGGCAGAATTGGAAATTGGACAGAAATTAAGTTGCTAATCTATTAAATAAAAATAAAAGATTTTAGCAACCGATAGATAAAGCCCAAAGTCCAGTTGAAGCCTATATAAAGAGACTTAAGGGAGTAGAAGTGACACAACTTACAACTTAGAACTCTCTAGTTTTGGCATTCACCGTCATCCATCACGTCTCTTATTCTCTCTTTTCTTTTTATATTTCTTTCCTTCATATCATCATGTATTCCATCAAAGCCATGGAGGGCTAAGCTTTTAGGGTTGATTCCACTGTAATTTCTTAACTGGATTTTGAGGTTAGATGAATTTATGTGTTTGTTATTTTTATTATTGTTGTGGTTTTTGTTTATCTATGTCCTTTGCTTCTTAATCGAATAGAAAATAATGATTTTAAATCTACAGGCATGCTAATCATATGAGGTAAAAGGTTTTTAAATTCAATTGAGACTTTACTTTGATTTTATTTAGAAACTTTCATTTGATTAAATAAGTTTTTGCCAATAATTGAGACTCTACTTTGATTAGAGGTAATTACTTTAACTAAAATTAGTCAAGACTTTACTTTGATTAATTAAGTTTTCTATTTGGTGAAGAAATAAAGGAATAGAAATGATTAGGCATAGTAAAATTTAATTGAGACTGTACTTTGGTTGAATTTACTATGGATAATCTAAAAATCCTCACTTTTAATTGAGACTGTACTTTGATTAAAACTGAGAATGCCAACAAATGAATTGAGACTTTACATTGATTGATTTGTAAATCAACAACAATAATTAATTTAACAATAATCTCTAGATAACCGATGAAGAATCCTATTTTGAAAGAGTAGTGGAATTGACCTATTTACTATTCACTACAACAAAAATAATTTTTACTAGAGGTTATTTATGGCATTTCCGGGGGTTTTAACCCCCGTTAAAGGAGTTTCCGGCGGTTTGTTTTTCTCCTAGAAAAACCAGCTTCGTTAACGAATTACCGGCGGTTTTCACTAACCCCAGGTAAAACAGCACTAACCCCTGGTAAAACAGCACTTACCGGCGGTTTTGAAACCTCTGGTATTTACCGGCGGTTTCAAATCCCTGGTAATTACCGGCGGTTTTAAAACCCCTGGTAATTACCGACGGTTTGAAAACCCCTAGTAATTACCGGCGGTTTTAAAACCCCTGGTAATTACCGGCGGTTTTAAAACCCCGGGTAATTATCGACAGTTTTAAAACCCCTGGTAATTACCGGCGGTTTTAAAACCCCTGGTAATTATCGGCAGTTTTAAAACC
>Ga0209589_1007431_pt1 | contig 17614 bp, 8 predicted proteins | sample CowpeawhiteBW_FD_187525 | JGI IMG/M metagenome (GOLD analysis project Ga0209589, IMG submission 187525) | Root nodule microbial communities of legume samples collected from California USA - Cow pea white BW (SPAdes) (version 2) | ecosystem: Host-associated > Plants > Roots > Nodule | place: USA...
TATATATATATATGTATGTATGTATATATCCTTACAAGAGGCACCACCACGTGTCCTTCGTGGAATTATGTCCTAGCCTTGAGGCACCACCATGTTACCATCGTGGAATTACGTCCTTGTCTCGAGGCACCACCATGAACCCTCACCTCGAGGTTCATGGAATTAGGTCCTATCGTTGAGGCACCACCGGGGACTCCCCTTAGAAGGGTCCACAGAATTACGTCCATAAGATGAGGCACCACCACGAGCCCCGCTACAAGGGTCATGGAATTATGTCCTACATAAACCTTACTCATGCATTATCAATTAATCATGAAGTTCCTATGCATACTATTAACATGTCATTTAGTATGAGTGATCAACCATCAAATATATGTCATGCCAAGCTCATTTCCAATTCATTTATTCTCTCCCATACATACATAGTACATGCATATCCACCCCCTTTGTACATAATAAGTCAATGAACCAGCCAATCAAACAACCATCAACATTCATGAAACAAAGCATAGCAAAAACCCAAAAGAGGTCTCGCTCAAATTGGAATCCTCGCTCAGGCAAGAAGAGTGCTCTCGCTCAAGCAGCAGACTCTCGCTTAGGCGAGACTGCAACAATGGCTCCTGGAGAATTTCGCGAGCTCTCGCTTAGGCGAGGTTGTCTCGCTTGAGCGAGACAGTTCGTCGCTCAAAACACAGCCCCTCGTCTGGGCGAGCGCTCGAGTAGAAAAACTGGGCGAGTTCCTATTATTCTCGCCTGGGCAAGATGAGCTCGCCTGGGCAAGATGAGCTCGCCTGGGCGAGTATATCACTACTCACCACTGAACCACGCGTATTCAAACAGGGACTCGCTCACAACAACACCCAAAGCATTTTCATACTATCAGAAACAACATACTATCACAAAAACACGAAACAGGACCAAAGCACACCAAACAATGAATTAAAAGCATGAAGTCTAGCTTCCCTTACCTTGAATGGGAGCATTGAAGTTCACTGGGAAGGGGAAGGTACAGCGACCCAAACCAGCGTAGTAAAACTGGAAAACAGATGTATTATTATGCCTACTGTTTTAGATTCAACCCAATAGAGACCAAGGCACGGGAATGGAAAGAGAAGGGTAAAGTCTAAGTTCAACTTACCCGAATGAGACCTTAGAGTGAAACAACGGTTGCTCGGAGAATGCCCTAGCAGAGCTCTACGTTCAGCTGCAAGGGGGGTAGGGGAACAATCTTCTCTGAAAATTAGCAGAATGAGGCGTTAGGGTTAGGTTTAGGTGTTTTGGGCACTTCTTGGGCTGGCCTTAGGCCCAACAGATTGGGGCAGTCCCTTAGTTATTAGGGCAGAGAAATAAATTGGCTTTACAATATAACCTACTAATATAATATCACGCATATTTAAAAAATGTGTATACATAGACACTATCGCGTCTGTGTTTATGCTAGTAAATATAATAAATATATTGCATGGAAACAAAACTGATTATATGGGAGGAAGCAACTGTGATGAACAAGTTATGTTTTGAAGCTTTTGATAAAACCTTGAGAGATATTATGAGAGATAAAAATGAAGATAATGTTACCCTTTGGTGGATTGTGGTGTTGGGAGGTGATTTTAGACAAATTTTGTCTATTGTTAAAAAGGGGTCAAGATTTGATATTGTGAAGACATCAATAAACTACTTTGATTTGTGACAACATTGCACAGTTCTAAAGCTTTCAGAAAACATGAGATTAAGACTACAATTTTAAATTAAAGTGCAAGAACCATAAAAGAATTTACTCATTGAAATCTAAAAATTAGAGATGGACGTATTGATTTGAATGAAAATGGTGAAGGCAACATTTGTATAGCACCAATTCTTTTAATTCAAGATGATGAAAATCAAGAAATTCAATATGAGTGGTTTACTTTATGGTTTCTCAATGATATTTAAATGCTCAGGGGTTTCCAATCATAGTATTAAATTGAAAGTTGGTGTACCTATCATGCTTTTAAGAAACATTAATCAAGAAAACGTATAAAGTTGGTGATAAAATAATGTTATTTCTACTACAGTAATAACAAGCAAAAATGTTGGTAATAAAATATCCATACTAATAATAAACTTGACTCCTTATTCCAGCATGCCTTTCAAGTTTCAAAGGAGACATTTCTATATGCCTATGCTTTGACATGACAACAAACAAAAGTCAAGGGCAAACTCTTTCTAAAGTTGGACTTTATATTCCTCGCTCCGTATTCATTCATGGGCAACTATATGCAGCAATTTCTAGAGTAAAAACAAAAAAAAAATGATTGAAAATAATAATTTTGAATGAAGATGGAGATGTAACCACTATAACTACAAATATGATTTACAAAGAAATATTTGAAAATCTTTAATAAGAGGTATACAAATTAATCTTACATTGATTATTTGTTAATTATTATATTGCATTCTTTTTCTTTTTCAAATCCAATTTTCAATTTAATAAAATTGTATCGATTCTATATTGTAGATTCTATATTGTAGATTATAATGACTTTCTGAACAATGAAATTATGTATGGATGTGTATAATAGGTGCATACATAAATCTTCAAAAAGTTCAAACTTTGTATCGGCCAGAATGAAGATTATTAAAACTAGTGATGTCATTATCCTCTTCAAAATTGCTACATTCACTTACAAACATGATAACATGATAAAATTAATGTCTCTTATTTTAAATCATATTTATCATCACTATTTAAAAATTAATATATATTTTTAACTTCTTATTTGTTTATACTAATTACTATAAAAAAATCATTTATCTCAAAAACGTGTCAAAATATTATGTTGAACACATATATTTATATATTTTTTTAATGAAAATAAATAAGAGCAAATTAAATAAATCAATTTCTTAAGAAGAACTTATATTCATAGTCTATGCACGTGTAGTCACCTATCTATATATGTTTTTACAATAAAAGAAAAAATATACAAATTATTTCATATCATTCTTAAGTGGTTCTAATTGATCAAATGAAATTAAATTTATTGGGATAATTTAAAATTATAAATGTCAATAACAACTTCAAAAGGTGTGTAACAATTTAAGTTGATTTATTTCATTTTTCTATTTAAAAAACTAAAAAAAAATTAAAGTCATTCAATTATTAAAATTGTTTATTTATATTCCAAATACGTTTTGACAAATACAAATACTTTATTACTCAATTTGTTCAAAACGTATTTCTTATATTAAATCATAATATTTAAAAACAATTTATATTATTATAAACAAACTTACCATAACTTTTTATTATTCAATATTTTAATTAATAATTATTTTAAATATTTAATAAATTTATATTTTATTAAATTCGTACGTTACACAAGTTAATATATATATATATATATATATATATATATATATATAATATATATATATATATATATATATATATATATATATATCCAACACAACTATATAATCACTAAAAGAGTAACCTATTTCTTATATTAAATTACAATATTTAAAAACAATTTATATTATTATAAACAAATTTCTCATAACATTTTATTATTCAATATTTTAATTAATAATTATTTTAAATAAATATCTCATAATTTTTCTTTTATATATAATAAAATATATTATGATAAATATTCAATAAATTTATATTTTAATAAACCGTGCGTTGGATGAGTGAAAATACTTATTTATATATATATATATATATATATATATATAAATATATATATATATATATATATATATATATATATATATTTCCAACACAACTATATAACCACTAAAAATTAACATATCTTTTATATTAAATCACAATATTTAAAAACAATTTATATTATTATAAACAAACTTATCATAATTTTTTATTATTCAATGTTTAATTAATAATTATTTTAAATAAATATATCATAATTTTTTTTAGGTTAAATATGTTTCTCATTCGTTAATTTTTAGTGAATTTTGTAATTTGTTCATTTAAAAATTTTGGACCAATTTAGTCCTTCATCTCTCGAAATACAAAAATTTGGTTATCTTAATCAAATTTTGTTAAATTTATTTAACATTTCAAGCATGTTTCATAATAGTATCGGACTTAATAATAAAGTAAAAATGTATCAAACAACATAGACAGCTTAAATACAATTCTGAATTCTAAAATGTATATGAAACATCAAATAAATCAAACAAAATTTGATTAAAAGAACTAAATCCACATATTTTAAAATATGAAGAACTAAATTGGTTTAAAGTTTCGAAATAGATTAATTTTAAAATTTACTGAAAGTTAAATAACTAAAATCGTATTTAACCTTTTTTTTTATATATAAAATATATTTTTATAACTATTTAAAAGATTTATATTTTAAAGGTAAATATGCTAAAGTATATATATATATATATATATATATATATATATATATATATATATATATATATATATATATATATATATATAAAGAGGATTTTCTTTTTTGTGTTCATATCTCATAATACTAATTATATCCTTTACAATATAATTATTTATTAATTTTTTTAAAATTAAGGGTTATTTTTATCTATTTTCTATAATTTTTTTTATTCATCACCAATTAATTTCTCTATTCATTTTATTTTATTTTTAATAAATATAAATTTATTTTATATATTAATTTAATAACATTACACTATTATCACCTACTAACCTATTATAATTCATATTTAAAAAATGTGTACACAAACGTAATAGCTAGGGATGTCAACGGGGCGGGTAGGGTACGGGTAGTAGCTCCCTCGTACCCTACCCGTTGAATAAATATTCGCCCCGTACCCATACCCATATTCGTCGGATATCCGTTATGCGGGTACCTGTCTATTTTTTTCATATCCACAGGTATCACCCGCAGATATTTACAAAATTATTTAAAAAATAAATATTTAATCATAAATTCAAATAAAATAAAATAAAATCCATCATTGTCATAAATTTTAAATCAAGTTCAAACAAACTTAAGTCTATACAAGTTCAAATAATTATAAAAATAAATATAATTAGTGTTTTGATCAATAAGCTCACTCTCTCCGATTGATTCCTAAAAGATAATCAAATGATAAACCCCAATTACCACGTGCCAAGTATTGTTATTTTGATTCCATCATTTGACAACAAGCATACCATAAACGTCAAAGTCTATATAGGGTTTGATGTATATTTCCAATTTCAAAAAAGTGAAAAAAAAAATGTCAAGGAGTGTACTTGGAAGAAGACAACGTACCAATACTTGAAGCTGGAAGCTGGAAGAATGAAGACAAGAAAATAAGATGTGCAACTTAGAAAATATTAAATCAAAATGTTTTTTACTAATATATATATATATATATATATATATAAGGGTATTTTTGTGAATTAAAGTTTAGCGGGTACGGATATCCATAGGTACGGATACTATGATACCCGTACCCGTCCCGTTAACATGCGGATATCAAAAATACCCGTACCTGCAGGTAGCAAGTATCCATTTTTAATATCCGTTTCCTACCCATTGCGGGTTTTATCCATTGATACCCGCGGATACGGATATTTTTGACATTTTTAATATCCCTAGCGATAGCACCTTTGTGTATACTAGTGTGTATATATATATATATATATATATATATATATATATATATATATATATATATATGTTCCCAACACAACAACCTATATAACCACTAAAAGATTTCTCAGCGGGTTGAATTAAATCAATTAGTTGTATTTCTTTCTCCCTTATTTCTTCTTTCATAGACCTTCTTAATAGGAGGTCATATCCTAACAGAGACTGGCAGAGAAAAATTGAAAATACGTTACAGCGATGGAGAAATGTTTATATAGAATATAGTAAGATGAGCCAAATAGTTCTTCCTCACCTGAGTGACTCTAGATTCGAAATACAGATAAAACCAGTGAATAACACTCGAACATTTTATAAACTGTACATAATGCATAAAAAAAGTGAAGCGCGAGAAAATTTCTGCCAAACAAGTGGAAATAGATAACCTACTCTAGTGTCACAGAAAACAGAAGACTAATACAAATAGAAATTTGAGTTAGAACTTACAAGGATTCTGACTCTTCAAATATTTCCTGTGACTTCTTACAATCATAAGCTGTCTGGTAGTTTATAAAGAGGCTAAGGTGGAGTTGATTTAGAAAAAGCCAGAGGTTTGATAAATGTAGTCATCATCCAAAAATTTATCATCTAAAACAAGAGCACGGCCTTGCTCAACAGCTTGGTCCAACAGCAGTAAAAGTACTTCTGTACAAGGTGCACACCTTTATAAAGAGGCTAAGGTGGAGTTGATTTAGAAAAAGCCACAGAGGTTTGATAAATGTAATCATCATCCAAAAATTTATCATCTAAAACAAGAGCACGGCCTTTCTCAACAGCTTGGTCCAACAGCAGTAAAAGTCCTTCTGTACAAGGTTCACACTTTGATGGCTCACTAACATCTGCTTCGGAACCATCAAGAAACTTATCTGAACGAGGATCTGCTACAGTGCTGGCAGAACTTTTATTAGTACCCGGTACCATTTGTGGTGTGCAAGAAAAGGCCATGACACCTTCTGTGATTTCAACTTCACATGTTTTCATAGGGAGTGAAGCAGCACCTGAAACATCAGACACAGGTAGCTTGCTATTTTCTGTGAGACAAGGCACAGTTTTGTGCAAACTCAAATCATGTGAATTAGATAAAATGCTTATGTCAAGAGGTTCATTGCATAGATGCTCAGCTCTATTCTTCTGTAGACACGCCGCTGACAATTTACGGGCATCTGGAGTCAGTTTACTAGAATTTCCGTTGTCAACATTAACTTTAGTGGCTTCCGTGTCATCATCTCTGGGATTTGGTAAAGAAGGCCTCCAATTCGGTCCTCTCCACATAAGTATGTGGTCATCTTCAAATGAAAGCAATACGCATGGAACAAGATCCTAGAGTCAATGAACACATGGAAGAAAAAGATGTTTATTATAGCACCATTGAAAATTTTACATTACATAAGTCAATGCCTATTATCTTCAACATTGAATTCAAAGTTAAGTGAACATGGTTATACCTTTAGTTTTGCTCCAATCTTTTTATAGTCACTTGTATTTAGTTCTTGGCAATTTATTCGCACAAGGTCACACTGTTCAAATGCCTCTCTGACATTAGTCACAAGGTCCCAATATACACCATTTTTTGCTGCAACAATAAAATGATAGGGACGTGTTAGCTTGAAGAAAGAACAAGAATCGTTAAATTGTAATGAATCTCCAAAAAAGTCTACCTAGTTTGCGGATGGGCATCAGGACCCTTCCCTTTTGACGCATTTCAGTTGCTTCGTCAAGTGTTAAACCTTCTGGAACTCGTTTAATCAGCTTAGGATATACCGGAGACACCGGTCTCCACCACATAAGAGGAAATCGTGGTCGTGTTTCATAGTTATAGTTTCTCCCCCTGAAAAGGTACACTGTGCCAAAATGTCGGTAAATGATTTCCCCCCCAGTTCTTTCCTGGCAAAACCAAGACAACATGACACAGGACCCAAGATGAGTTTCTTATTTCCAGTGGATTCTCAAAAGCGTAAAAGGCATATATTCATTTAAGTGGTAAGGGCACCAAGCAAAGTATAAGAGATTACAAACAGAAGAAACAAACCTCTAACTGCTGGCACACATTATCCATGTCAACGGTACACACTCCTCTGCATTTTATCTTGCACACACTGCTCCTCATCCAATATGTATGAATGTTTTCCAACATGTTATGTGTCAAACCATCCCTGCCTAAATCAGAAATTTGAGTGCATAGACAAAAGTTTATTTCCCATTCCTAATAACCAGTTAAGTGCATAAAAGTGATCCCCTCAGCCTCATCCAGAATAGACTATTTTCCACTCCTCATTCAGTGTTCAAATAATCTTCTACAAATAAGGTTTCTTGAAAGCACAAAGCTTAAGTTCAAAAGTTAAGATTTTACCACAGCATCAAACCAACTTTAAATATCACATTTTAGTGTATTAATGACAAAGGTAAAAACACTGCGAGAGAAACATACAAAGACTCTTCAACAAATTTTCCCGTATACCCTTACCAGAGAAAACGGAAAATAAAAATTCAATCATAAACTAAAATCAAATTAAGCACTTGCAGTTTTATAAAACTTCTGTCCTGAACTGTAACTCGTGAAAGATGCACAATTTTTTTCTATAATAAATAATTATGAAGAAATTTATTCGATTGACTTAAAACACTTGCAGAATTGGATCTAAGTATTATTGCTCATAAGAATCATACAATTTTTTAAAACAAAGTGATATAAACTGCAAAACACAGATGGTAAACACGAGGGAGCCCTCCATTAGGACTCGCATACATACACCAATAATAATCAAATTATCATATTTGTCATCAAAGGAAAAACACTAAAATAATGTTTAACTGAGGAATGATTCACATACACCTTGACTTTATGGACACTTATTACACACTAGTTTCACATAAGCGAGCCCCGTATAAGGGAGGGCTCCATAAGGATTCGCATACATACACCAATAACAATCAAATTATGATATCTGTCATCAAAGGATAAACACTAAAATAATATCTGTAATGATTCACATTCGCCTTGATTTTGTGAACACCTATTTACACACTTATTTTTCCTTTCTATTTCTCTTTTCATCATGGCACATAACCTTTAAACCTATCACTTTTACTCTTTCAATCAATGTGTATATTAAGTGGTGATCAACCTTTTCGGTGTAGATGAATAATCAGTAAATCCGGAACTTTATTTCTAACTGGTTGATCATTTTTACACAGACATCAAAATTAAATTATTTTATAAATTTAAAAACAAAACATCAGCCGTAATACATAAAAGAAAATACCAATATGCAGTTGGCGCGAATATTTCTCCGCCCTCTTAACCAAGCGATTGATCTCATCCTTAGTCAACGGTTCTCCCAACACCTTCTTCCTCGACTCCCAAATCGGCAAGGCCAAACGGACTAGTTCAGCTCCCTCCTCATCCGACAGCGGCGGATCGAGCAAGTGGAACTCCGTCACGGTCGTCTTGCTCGGCGGTACCGGGTTCCGCCCGGTCCACGGCCGCGGCAAGGTGGGCGGTCCGAACGGCGCGAACGGTGGCTCGCGCAATTTCACTGGATTTGCTTTCGGGGTCTCCGTGTAACTGAACCTGAAGTCGAACGGCGCGCCTTCGACGATATAAGACACTCCGTCCTCACCGATTTTCACGTTTTCCGGCCCCGGTCGAAACTCAAGTCTCTCGACTCGTGAAACCACCGGATGCCAATCGAGCAAGGATTTCGGTTTTGGCGGTGGTTTAGAGTATTTCGATTTTTTTCCCGGAATTGAAGGTTGCGACGGAGCGGAGGGGGTTCCGAGGGATTTGAAAGTTTCGGAAGTGGCGGAAACAGCGGCGGTGGTGGCAGTGTTGATGATGTTATCGGCGGCGATGTTGCGGCGAGTGCGGCAGATTTCGTCTTCGATTTCATGGAGCGTTCGGCGGCGCTGGTTGAACTTCTCTGCGTTGGCGTTGTTCCAACGCGAGAAACGTAGCTCCGTGGAAGAACGTTCGCGGGTCGGGGTGTGGTTAACGAGTGGGGAAAATATGGGTAATTGGATTGCCACCTTCAGTAACACATCCATCTCTTCTCACGATTCTGCAGTGCCATAAACCCTTCGTAAAACTCAAACACAAGGGGTGTTTTGGGAAATAAATCTCACTTCAGATAATTTTACGTATTTTGAGTTTCTTTTATAAAATAATATTGAGAAAATAAATAATAAATATTTTTTAATTTCAAGTTTTGAATAAAATCAACATGAAAAATGATGTATAAGTTTAGAAATTTAATATATCTATAAAAATATAATTTAATAAATTTTGTAAATACAAATAATAAATTATATGCAAAAAATAATTTTTTTTAAATAATATTGAGAAAATAAATAATAAATATTTTTAAATTTTAAGTTTTGTATAAAATCAACATGAAAAATGATGTATAAGTTCAGAAATTTAATATATCTATAAAAAGTATAATTAATAAATTTTGTAAAAAAACAAATAGTAAATCATATGCAAAAAATAAAGAGTACACTCTCTAAAAATAATAAGATTAAATATGATTTTTGTTCCTTAATTTTGAGTGAAATTTGGAATTAATCATTCTTTTAAACTTTAGTTCCAATTTAATCCTTAACTCAAAATATGTGTGAATTTAGCCATTTTAACCAAATTTTGTTAAGTTTATTTGATTTTTCAAACGAGTTTCTCAATTGACTTTGAAACGAAAATGTATCAAACCACACAAACAACTCAAATGCTATCATGAAACGCATTTGAAATATTAAATAAACTTAACAAAATTTGGTTAAAAAGACTAAATTCACACATTTCAAAAGATGAGGGACTAAATTAGTCCAAAGTTTCAAAAAGGAACTAATTCAAATTTTCACTTAAAGTTAAGGGATAAAAACGTATTTAACCCCTAAAAATATAAAGGATATGCATCTATATTAGACTCATTAAAAATATAAATTAGTGTATGAACATATTTGTCTAATGTGTACTAGTGTTAGACTCGTTTGATAAGTGCATTGACAAATTCGTCTAATATTTGTTATTAGACTCATCTAATAAGTATATGAACATACTCGTCGAATATGTATTGTTAGACTCATTTAATTAGTACATGGAAAAAGTTGTCTAATGTTTTCAAAACTCATTTAATCAAATAATGGATAGAGTTGTTTAATGAGTATTAATAGACTCATCTAATATATGTGTAAGAACACTCGTCTAATGTATATTGCTAGACTTGTATAATCATTGTATGGAAAAACTCGTCTAATGCGTGTTGCAAGACTCATCTAATCAACAGATAGACATACTCGTCTAATGTGTATTTTTAGACTTATCTAATCAATGTTTTGAATGAGTCATGTAATGGTTTTTTCTACATTAGTCTAATCAGGCATGAAGAGACTCTTCAAATGTGTATTGTTAGACTTGTATAATATTTTTCACTATACTCTTTCAATCGGTGTATGAAAAAACTCATCTATTTTGTGTGTGGAAAGACTTATCTAATGTATATTGCTAGAGTCTTCTAATCAATATAAGAATGACTCATGTAATATCTGTTATTAGATTTGTCTAATCAATATATCATCAAATTTGTGTAATGTTTTACATACTAAAAATATAAAAATAGAAATGTAACCTTTTGTTGACAATTTTTTGCAAGACAAAATCATTACATGACAATTTTTATATGACATTGTAAAAAATTTATAATATCAATAAAAATATGTTATTTTTGAAATAATATTGTTTTTAAGAAATAAAAGTAAAATATATTTTTCTAAATTTAATTTTAAGATGACCAAGTAATGAGAAATTGTAAGACCCGTGAAAATTAAATAATTAAATAATTAATTAATTAATAAATACGGGTAGGAAGAACATTTATGGTATTTAATTCTGATTTATATAATGTGGAAAAGTATTAACTCAAGTGGTTGAGAGTACTTTAATTGTGTGGGAAGACTTGAGTTCAAGTCCTATGTATGCTATTTATGTATTAATTAATTATTATTGTTTTAATAATATGTGTAATTATGTTGTGAAATAATATAATATGTGAATTATATTAGTTAGCAAGAAGCATGAATTAGCTTGATGGTTTAGCATTGATTTGGTATTGACATGGTTGTGGGTTCAAGTCTTGGAGAACCCAAATTAAACTTATTTTAGCCAAACTTAGTTTTGGATTGAATTTGAAAGGGTAGAGGAAAACCCTAGTAGCCAGAGGGTTGGAAAACTATCTGGTCGGCAATGAACTGCCACCAGACGATTCTTTCCTCTCTTAGGCAATTTAGGGTTCCTATAGAGGAACCACCTGCTAAAAATAATCTGTTTGACCAACGATGACGAAGCCTTGCCCAGAGTTGACTGGTTGACTAGTTTGACTCTATGTCTGTCCACTAAGAAGCAGACATATGGCAGTGCATTTTCTCTTCCAAGAACTAGGGTTTCTTCCTCTTTCCTCCTTTCTCCACCGTCGTTTTTGTCGCTGGTACCTTCGTCTTCACGGTGGGCGTCAAGAATCTGGTTCGAACAGATGTGGCAGCTACAACTCCACAGACACGCGTCAATGGCGACAAGTGCATGGTAGTAATGGACTACTTGCGTGCTGCCATGGATGTGTCCTCGTGGTTACAGGTTCTACGACATCTCGCGAGAAGAAGGTTGTGTGATCAGAGCTATGATTTACAGAGGATAGAGGTGTTGCTGCGGTTACTGCAATGACAGGAGCGTGACGGTGGTGCTTCTAGTTCTCGCGACTAATGGAGGTGTAGATTCCACTGCAAATCTGTGTTGGTGAAGCTGAACGGAATAGATAGTGGTTTCCATGGTTGACGTCACGAGGAAGAGGGTGAGGCGTGAGCATAGGTGCGGGTGAGCGTTGGCGCGGGTGTTGTCGGTGGTTATGGCCGCGATTCTGGCGAGTTGCGGGCTCGACATAGGCAGGTCGTGAGCTCTGGTGGTGTTGCCATGGTGGTGGCAGTGAGATGAACGAGGAAGGAGGCGAGACAGAGGCGCGATGAAGGAGATGGTGGCTGGTTCACGGTGGCGCGGGAGTTTCAGGTTCGAGCTTGGTGCATGATGGTGGCTGCGGGATGCGCGGAGCGGAGAAGAAGAAGACGTCGCGGCCCACTGGTGCAGTAGCGGTGACGAGGTTTCCGATGAGGGCGCGATAGACGGTGGCTTTCCGTCGTGTGCAATGGTGGCCGGACGTGGTCATGGCGGCTGAGGAGTGGATTGGTGTGGAAGAGAGAGAAGAAGGAAATTAGGGTTAGGGTTTTGGTTGTGAAGGAGAGAAAGAGTGATGAGGTGGCATGTTTTGATTGGTGATTTAATTTAGTGGAGGATTGATGATGTGGCAGATTGTGAGTGGTTATTTTAGTGAGTGGGGGATTGAGGACGTGACAAGTTGTAATTGGTTAACTTAATAAGTGGAGAATTGCCACGTGCGAAATCTGGTGGATGGGAGTTTAAGTGACATTAGGGGTGCAGCTTAGTAAGAAGGAGGGGTGCAAAGTAGAAATTGAAAATTAAATTAGAGAATGGGTGTAAACCTGAAAACATGGGGTGCAGTTAGCTCCATAAATGTTTTTTTAGAAATAGATATTCCAATTAGAGAAAAGGGGGTGTAAACATGAGAATTAGGGGTACATTTAGTACTTGAACTATTTCTCTCCCAAATTCCTATGTTGGGACTTAATTTATGAATTAAAATATTCATTATTTACACTTTTAAGGACCTAAATTAAATTACAGTTGCATTATTAAGCCCAATAATATCCAATAATATAGTATGCAACTAAATACAATTTTTAAGCGCAAAAATAATATTAAATTCCCAAAATTTAAGTATTGAATGTGAGTCAAGGTTCGACTCATCATAACTTCCACGCGGTTTGGAAGTGGGCAGCGCTTGGCGGTACGTGTCCCCCGCCAGACGATTTTTTTACTGCAGCAATATTGGTGTGATTGTGTGATATATATATATATAACTATGCAATATTTATATATATGTGTAATATGTTAACTCACCCTATCTATTTGTGTTTGGTGATGATCGTGTACGCGGTACAGGGAGTAGATGTTATTGCAGGTGGATCTGGTGAGGCCTAGAGACGGAGCGGGGCTAGTTTTGGGAGAAGATTTTATCAGAACTTTTATGAAGTTTTTTTTTTATGCTTTCAAATAAATTGTAATTATAAATATTCTGGACATTTGGATAATTACAATCTTATTTATACTTATGAATTTTGGTTTATTATGAAAGTAATAAAAGTTTTTTTTTTAACTTTCCCGCGTTTTGGGAATATCAGTTTTAATAAATAAAGTTTTATCATTTACTTCTTTATTTTATTATTTAAATTCGTAATATCCGGTCAAGATGTTATAGAAATCATAAAAGGATAAAAGTAAAAATAAAAAAATGCATAGAAGAAAGAATTAATACTTTAATTATAATTTTTTTTTGTCTAATGTTTTTTTATACTCGTCTGGTGTTTGTTGTTAGACCTGTCTAATTAATATATGCTAAAGATCCATTTCATGTTGAACAAATATGATATTTAAGTGATTAAACTGTTAGGAATCCAAGTGTGAGTCTAAGTCCCCCATTGACCAGAAATGAGAAAGTAGAGCACTATATAAGAATAAAGACCCATAAACCCATTGTCTTAAGGTTTTGGGTTGAGAGTGGTGTCAGTGTCTTATGTAGTTAGACTCAGATCTCACTGGTGTTGTATCTCCCCAGTGATACCCCCTCCTTTAAAAAACCTAACAAGTGGTATCAGAGCCGATGGTTAATACCGGCTCAGACGAGTGCAGTACCAGTATGGTCCTAGTATCAAAAGTCTTCCTGGCAAGGGTCCCAGGTAAGGGTTCCAGGTAAAGCGTGTTCCGTTAAGAATAACGACGGTACAAAAAAGGGTAGAAAAGGAGTACTCGTGGTTAGGAATGCTTCCGCTAGAGAGGCAGTGTACCAATGTGGTTGAAAGGACTCACCCTTGAGGGGGAGATTGTTAGGAATCCAAGTGTGAGTCTAAGTCCCACATTGACCAGAAATGAGAAAGTAGAGCATTATATAAGAATAAAGACCCATAAACCCATTGCCTTAAGGTTTTGGGTTGAGAGTGGTGTTAGTGTCTTATGTAATTAGACTCAGATCTCATTGGTGTTGTATCTCCCCAATGATACCCCCTCCTTTAAAAAACCTAACATAAACAAGCTCAAGGAAGATGCCTACTAAACATTAAGATAATCAAGGTTACCCAGATGTGAAGGTTCACTTTCAAGGCTCTAGAGAATGAGAGGAATTCAATTAATGGAAACTAAAAACAAGAACATAAAAGAAGCATAATTGCAGAATTAAAAAGAGAATAAAAGAAACCAAAAGTGAAGAAAAGATGATGTAAGAGATGGAAGACTTGAATGGGGGAGGGGATGAAGATGATGGCACGCCACTTGAGGGGGCACAAGGCTCACCAAACTCTAGGCTCAAGATAAAACAAGATAAGATGACACTATTAAGGAGAGCACTCTCACAAATGGTCAAATATAAAGTAATTTTACTCAAAATATTCAACCATTTTATAAGTCTAGAACAACTTGTTTCATAAGTGTTGGATGGGGTCTTTTCGCAAAAAAGACAAAGTTAAGGACAAGAGCACAAACACGAGATATTGTTCTAGAAGCTAGGTCAACTAAAGGAGGTGTCTTGAAAAGGAGAGTGACCTAGCTTAGTGGCTAAGTTTCTCCTAATGCTCCTATTGACCTTCTAGAAGAGAAGGTAAATTCCTATGCTATTCATGCTCATATGCGCTCCATGCTGGTTTAGCCTTAAGTTTAAGCCTCTTCTCGACTCCAAGTACAACTATTCTCCTCCAAGTTGACAATAACTTGACCTAAAAAACAAACACCCAAGGTCAAGGTCAATAAGTCAAGTCAACTCAACTTAAATCACCACAAGATAAAGTCAACATAAAGAAATGAAAAATAAAGACAAAGATAAGGGGTTAGAGGCATTCCTTCTAGTCATGCTTTTTGTGATCCTTCTAGGAAGGTCCTTTAAGCTTTCATAGTGAGTCATGGACTTATCATCCTCCCCTCCGTAGTGAGAATTCAACAAGGAATTTATAAAACCTACATCAAAAGGAGAAAGATCACCCACATTAAAAGTATGACTCATGTTATAGCTAGGGGGTAAATCTAACTCATAGGCATTTTTATTAATCCTCCTCACCATTTGGAAAGGGTCGTCCCTTATAGGATGGAGTTTGGACTTTCTTTGAGTAGGGAACCTCTCTTTCCTCAAGCGACACCATACCTAGCAAAGAAGGTGATGTATTTCCTACCTTTATTGGCAAACCTTTAGTAATGCACAACCTTCCTCTCTATGTTATCCTTAACTTGTGGATGCAAGTCTTGAATCATCTTAGCACACTCTTCTCCATATTTGCTAGTTCATGCCTTATGAGTAGGAAAAGGAAGGAGATCTAGAGGTGTTAAGGGGTTGAACTAATAAACAACCTCAAAGGGAGAATGGGAAGTAGTGGAATGCACCACCCTATTGTATGCAAACTCTATATGAGGAAGAATGTGCTTCCCGCTCCCTAAGATTTTTGGCTAGCATGCACCTTAACATTTCACCCAAAGTCCTATTTACCATCTCGGTTTGGCCATTGATTTGGGGGTGACAAGTTATACAAAAGAGAAATTTGGTTCTAAGCTTCCCTCACAAAGTCCTTTAAAAGTGGCTTAAAAACTTGTGTCCTTATCACTCACTATGGTTCTAGGTACACCATGAAGCCTGATAACGTTGTCGTTGACACGATCAAATTAATACTACTAAACTATAGCAATGTCAGTATTGCTAAGATAATAGTTAACAAAATAGAAAGGGTAAAGTAACCCAAAGTCGTCTCCCAACGAATAGGGAATTGCTTTTTAACAAATTAGTTCTTATAAAAACTATACAAAAGAGTTAGTCAAATAAAATAAAAAATATATAAGAGGATTAAGATAAACAAAGAAAGAGATAAAATTTAAAAGATAAAAAGAAATGAAAACAATAGTAAAGAAAATAGATTGATTTTATTGATTTTTTCAAAATAGATCCATAATCGGTTATCTAAAGATTATTGTTCAATTAATTATTATTGTAGATACAACCAAAGTACAGTCTCAATTAAAAGTGAGAACTTTTAGATTATCCACAGTAAATACAACCAAAGTACAGTTTCAATCAAAATTTACTATGCCTAATCATGTCTATTCTTTTATCTCCTCACCAAATAAAATGCTTAATTAATCAAAGCAAAGCCTCGATTAATTTTAGTTAGAGCAAATGATGGACGTCCTTGGAGTAAGATGAAAAACATCTTAGACACACAAAAGCACAATCCAATCGGTGAAATGGATGAAAAACAGTGAGGATTCAGGCCTTAAACATCCACACACTTCCTTGAAGGATCATAGTGTTTTGGTTGTGAGATGTGGCTCGGAAACTCAATCAAATCAGTAAGCAATGAAATTAAATGGTGGAAAAGATGAATTAAAGCACAAGCAAAGCATAGAACATGACTTAAACATAATTGAAATGATAAAATGCAAAGAAGGACTGAATTCACCGAATAAAAATGCAGAAAACTCAAGAACCAAAGAACAAGTGCTGGAAAAACGAAAATGGAACCTAAAAACAGATTTGCACCAATGAAGTAAGGAGTACTACAAGATGAATCAATGGAGATTCATGTAGCCTCAATGTCAAACGGTGGAGAACATAAAAAACATGAAAAAACAGCAGCAAAAGTGAAGAAAATAGTGGAGAAGAGAGACAAAACGGAAATTGAAAGAGGAGACAAGTATGGACCAAGAACCTTACCCAAACCAAGAGGATGGATGCACCAAAGGCTTGGATGGCTCTAGATACCAATTGATGGACGTCCTTGGAGTAGGAGAGGAAGGAAATCCATGGAGAATGATGAGGAGAAGATGAAGTGCA
>Ga0209589_1007434_pt1 | contig 17608 bp, 10 predicted proteins | sample CowpeawhiteBW_FD_187525 | JGI IMG/M metagenome (GOLD analysis project Ga0209589, IMG submission 187525) | Root nodule microbial communities of legume samples collected from California USA - Cow pea white BW (SPAdes) (version 2) | ecosystem: Host-associated > Plants > Roots > Nodule | place: USA...
TTTTTTTTCACATAATATATATATATATATATATATATATATATATATATATATATATATTAGTTGAAAGATAATTATGTTGGATGTAAGATCATTTGATTTGATTTTTTTATTTTTTGGGTTAAAAGTCCAAAAGGGTACTATTAATTATGAGGATTACACAACATTTAATTTGCAATCACATTGATCTAAAGTGTGTTGATTACCAACTCCAAAAAGGTGCAAAAGAGAATATTTTTGCCTGCGCAAAGTGTCTCCTAAAAGACAATAATAGCTAATTACTTTTTACTAAATCAATGAAACAATAATTGCAAAAACAAAATTGACATGACTTTTGACCTTCCTTAATAGTGTTTTGCTATCATTTTTGTCCATGTGATTCATGCATGATGTACAATTTTAGAGTGAGTTTCCTTTGCAAAAATACCACCAAACATGTAAGAAATTTTGAAGTTGGTACAATAAGATAAGTTTTTTGGATTAATAATTCATATAATATTTTAAATAATAAAGTTTGATAACTTATTTTTCTAGGGTATATTTATCATTTTTAAAATTTGTAATTGTGTCTTTTTTTTCTCTAAGAATATAACAATTTAAATTGTTCTAACCAGTTAAGGTAAGAAAACTGAATGTGTTTTCTCAATTTGACTAAATAAAACAAAATTGCTAGTGTTTAAGAAAAAAGAAATGCACCATTAAAAGATTAAAAAATAGTAAGAAAATAAAGCAACTTAAATTTAGGAGAACCAAAAGTAAATAAGCAATTATAAAGAATAAAGATGCATGCATATATTTAAATTGGAAATTGGATGTTTGAACAATACAAATATATATATAATTCATGCTATAAAAAATGATACATCCAAATCGATTATTTCTAGTCATCGAATCAATTTGTGTCCTTTTGTATATTTCTTTTCATACCATTATATCATAACATTGGTAAAATCTTTAGTTAGATATGGTTTGAGTATTATTTAGTATTTAGGGTATATATCTATCCATCTTTTTCAATAATTAAGAAGTGGGGTAAGTAAATATAAAATCTTTTATGGAATATTTTATGTAAATTGCTGTGTTTACAATCTTGGTAATGAAATTTTAGAAAAAGGACATTTTAGTAATTGAATAATTGGTACTTGCTAAGTTGCTTAAACATGTGTATGAAGTTAGATTGTTAATTACATTGTAAGGTAGTTGTAGGTAGTAATCAAATGCACTGGATTCCACTCCACTTATTATTATAGCAACCACTCACAACTTTTTAATTGTATTGTAAATCAAGTTTTATAAAACAAAATATTGTAGCAATGTTAGTTTAAATATTTTAATATTAAACTCGTTTAATTAAATTAACTGAAATCCCATTTAACATTTTTTAATATCTCTAACTCAATGAAGTATTTTAAAATCAATGTTCAAAACTGGTTTGAATTCTTGGAAGTCTCACATTGACTAGAGATAAAACAATTTTATAATATATAAGTGAGGTGCAAACTAGAGCTGTCAAAATAGGTGGAAATCCGCAATCCAACCAGGCTCATCACGAGTTCGGGTTGGGTTGAAATTTTTTTACAAATTTTAATACAGGTTGATTTTTGACCCGGCTCATCAAGAACTCGGTTCAACCGGGTTGAACACATGGTGAGTCGGATTGACTCACCAACCCGCAGATAAAGGGTCACACAAGTATTTTTTGTTAAGTTGGACTTTGAATTTGAATCATGTTAGGTTGTCTTTTTTTAGCCAAAACATAGATAATTTGTATTTTTGTGAGTTGGTTTCTATTTGGATTGTATTAAAGTTTATTTAGATTTTAATTAGAATTATAATTTAGTTTTGACTCAAAAAAAATTGTATTTTTTTAATTAAGTGAGCCCATGAGCCAACCCGTTTAACCCACCAACCTGCGGTGGGTCGGGTTGGAAGTTTTTTGGCTCACTAATAAATGAGTCGGGTTAGGTTGACTCACTAAGTGATCAACTCGTAGTGGTCGAGCCAGATGGGACCGAATTACCCGTTTTGACAGCTCTAATACAAATCTCACCTTATAAGTCGATTTTATGGAATTGAATTGGGCTTAAAGCCTTCTTCTATCATTAACATTTTTTTTTAACTTTGTGTGTGAATTATTATATCATGACAAATATTGTCATTTTTTTTTTTCGTTGTGTGAAGTAACATTTGATTGTACGATAATTTTTTGGTGAGAGTTGAGAAAAGTTGCAACGTGTTCATGATTCATGTTACAAAGTCATGACAATTTAGTCACATGCACTTGTCAGTGTCACAACTACCTACAAGAAAACCAGAAGAAAAAAGATTCATAAATGGTGAAAAATTACTTAGGGTATTTCAAAATATGTTACTTCTGGTGAACAGTTTTCTGAATTCTCAAAATATATACTTTTGAAGACAATACCATGACAGCAAAAACACTTTGTTAGAAAGTGTTTTATTCAGCAAACAAAACCATCGCCCACAGTTTGTAAGGGTGCATGAAAACAAAGTGCTTGGATTGTTCTGTAGTCGTTGGTTTTCTTTTTATCTTGTAGGTAGTGGAAGTCCTACAAAACTAAATCATACCTTAGATCTTTGTCTCCACATCCTCTTCTCACTCTTCAACATTGTCAATGCCTCAATCATTTTCACTGTTTTCAAATCCCAGATGTTCAAGGAGCATTTGCAAGACACCCACAATTCAAAATAATGCCTAATTAAGGTACTTGTCCTATCACATATATTTGGTTCGATGTCAACAATGACGGATTTAAGACTCTAAGTCAGTGGAAACGATATACTTAGGAGTCAAAATACAATCATACAAGACATTAGACATTGACATTATTTTCAATTTAAAACTTTAAAACAATCAGTTTATGTGTCTTAATCTTTATAATGTTTTTCTTTTTTATTTTTATCTAATGTGGGATTCTGTCACACATGTAAATTCCTAACAATATACACGTAGGTCTGTCGGTGTTATCAGTGACGCGGATTGAAGACTCTAAATTAGTAGGACAATATGTTGAGGAATAAAAAATATAATCACATAAGATATTAATATCATTTTTAACTTATAATTTTAAGATAATAAATTTATGAGTCTTAGTCGATGAGTGAATTATACCGTGTGTGAACGTGTTATGCTTAATCACATATTCAACTTGTGTAATTGAGTAAAAGAACCTTTTTTGTTTGGTTGATTTTACTGTCACATCATTACCTTCCTGCTTTTCATTGTGCTCATAATTTCCATCTTCTTTTTGCCACTTTGCTTGAGAACCACATTTCATTTGTCATTTCCAACCTCAGATTTTTTTTAATCTTGTGTTTGGTTCCAAATTTGTTTGTTTCTATTAGGAAATAATCGCACGGATCAAACCTTTCATTATTGGCACAATACTCATCATGTCGATGATGTTAGAAAAATCATATAAAATCAGTCTAGTTTGGGTATTGAATTGATGATTCATAACAGATACAATTAAGATGTTTCTGTGAATGGAAGTGATACAAGTATAACACATAATATGCATAGTATGATTTTGAACCCTTAAAGTTAGATTCAATATCCAGTGGAAATGAAATGGTCACGACATAAAACATTTTTAACTTTTTATTACAGTTTTTTTAGAAATAATAGTAAATCATTTTTTATCAAGAGAAAGAAATACCAAAATAAAAATTTCATTTAATTAATTTACTTTCATCCACGGCACTGATAAAATGATGAAAGAAGTGCCAAAAGTCAATACATGATCACTTGTATCTAATCTAATAATAAATAATAACTAGCCAAATTACACTTTAGCATTAGAACTTGTGAAGTTTTTATTACTATTGAACATTTTTATTTTTTATTTAATGTGGGATTTTCATGAGTTGTTTGCTTTATATTTTATTATCTTATCTCTTAGTTGCTATATATGGCATTAATGATTTTTGTTGCTGATTTAATTTGCAGAACATATTTTTATGTATAATGTTGAAAGACACCTTAATTTTGGGACTATTCAAAATAGTTAAATTTGAAAGTGACAGTAATAAAGAGCTCAAAGAAAAAACGTGACCGGAGAGTGGTAGTAGTGTGAATGGACTTAATGAATCAAAAGGTTGAGGTGCGTGGCAAAATTAATAAACACAAAAAGGAAAAGCAAAAGAAAAAAAAATCGCCCACCGTGGGGCTCGAACCCACGACCACAAGGTTAAGAGCCTTGCGCTCTACCAACTGAGCTAGACGGGCTTATGTTTATTTTATTTGTAGTCTTTTATTCGTTCTAGCTTAACCTTTCACAATTTATTATATTATACTCAAAAACCGTTTGCTTAAATTCTTTAAGAAACTTTTGCGTCAGTCATTAGTATTGTAAAGAAGCATACCAATTCTTTGTTGAAAAAATAGGCTTGGCTTAAAAAAAATTATACTTTATTTAATTTAATATACACGTTTCATTACATAAGTATACTTAATGCAACACTTCTTTAATATTACTCTATAATATTTAAACAATAACAAACGAAAGAAAAGTGAAAGGTGTTTAAAATACCCAGTTAACATTTTTTGGTAGAATAGTAAAACGTGTAGAAGAATAATGTAGTTAATAGTAGACTGTTTTATTGGTGTTGTACAAATATTATAGTATTTTTAATCTCTTTTTTGAAACTAACCGTGGTTAAAAATTAAGAGAGAAAACCTCTTTGAATTACTAGTTGATTACAGAGAAACAAATATAAGAATAAGAGTGGAAAGGAGGGTACAAATATTCCAAGGTTATCTCATTTTTAATGATAGAAGACTTAAAATTATTAAGTTAGAGTAGCCTGAAAGGAGTGCAAAATTTGTTAAAAGTATAATAACAAAACATCTTAAATAGTATTGATTGTATTTCTGTAATAAGTTAAATAAAAAAAATATATGTAGATAATAAAATGAATGATTGGGCTTATATAAATTTAATGAGTCCGTGATGTACATCTAAGTTACACTAATTTTAATGTTTTAAGATACATAAAAAAAAATACTTTAAAATATCAAAATCAGAGTAACTTGAATGACAGAAAAACCATTAAAGAAGCCAAATTCAAAATTAAGACGCAGATGGTATATGCAATCTCTAGTCACATAGTAGCAGATTCATATGCCTTAACCCTACAACAATATCATATCATCCCTCTAGTTATATGCTTTAATATATTGAATTGTCTTTCCAAAAAAAAAAAAAAAAAATGCGTTCTAAAATCTAGTTAGCATAGCTACATTAGTAGTTTGTTAGCCGTCAACTGGATATATAAAGGAGTTTGAAGGACTCCATGTTCCTACCTAAGCTATAAGCACGTTTCATAATAAGCATGCATGAATCAACACTTGTTTTGGTAAATGCTTGATAAGAAATGCAGGTCACACTAACAACCGATGCGGCATATATTGCCCTCTGCTGCTGTAAACATAGACAAGATAAGCTTTACCCAGCTTTCTTTGTATGAAGAAGGTAACACAAGACTTCAGGGAAAACTCGAGTTTAGGCCATCATAATTTACTACAAGGGAAAGTACTAGTCACTGTTACGAGGTGTCTTCAAATCAAAAGAGTGGTTCCACAGGCTCTACAACAAATCAATTTTACTTCATCAGGAAACAAGCATGATTCTGAGTCAGATATTAGTAAGACAACCACTGACCTGTTTTCACTTCAGAGTGTTGCTGGTGATTCAGATCCATGCTTTCGTTGACCCTTGTTTTGCTTGCGTCTCTTCTTCTTTTCATCTTTGAGACGCTCAAAGAGCCTTCAACTGTAGAATATGAGGTAAAAAAAAGTATAAACCACTTGAAATACTTGATACAAGGAACAAGAATGTTGGCTGAAAAGCTTGACTGGCAGCAATTCATCAGAATTTTATCAGTTTATAAATTGTTTGCGTTACTGAACGGAATATATTTCATGATATTGCCAGCACACCCGTGTACCTTGCCATTCCCATACCACTTTTGATTCACCCTTCACCAACTTTGGATAGCAATCTATTCGCGAATCTTCTTGAACCAATTCTTCTACCTGTGATCCCAACAAAGTTATTACAAGATCAATCATTCGTTTAGTTAATTTAAAAACCCATTGACATTTAACTTTAATTACAGGACAAAAGTGATTTCATCAACAGCACTCTCAAAAATAGTTGGGGTGAAAGATTCATCAATCAGTAAGTCGGATGAAAGAAAAAAAGAAAGGATAACAAATTTTGCTGATTTACAAGGACATGTCCTAAGAAAGTATGATTTGTTTTTATGAAATCTTCAAGAATGGCATATATACAAAGTCATTTAAAATTCATCTTATGTTACAAATCAATAGGCATCTGAATTGTATCAAATCGTAAGGTTTGAATCGTGAGTAATAAGATTCTAATAAATTATGATGCAGTCAGCTAATCCAGACAAAATGGATTAGCTTGTTCTGCTTGGGTATTACTTTAAAATAGGGTAATCAAGTGGAATGGCTTTCAAGATAGCTCCGAACTACCTTTCTCCATAATAAAGGGTTCTTCCGTTCTCTTGGCAAAAGCAGGTGATCACGTAACCTAGAAGCAACAAACCAGGGTTCACATTCACCATTTGCATTCTTTGACGTCAATGCATTCTCTTCAAGTATTTCGCAGACCTAAAACATCAGTAACAAAGAAATTTTAAACTGATATAGAATTAGAATAATGATGCAATTAGTCATTCAGTCAAAAAAACCTGTGCACAACAGATATAGATGTAATTGTAGTTAACGGGAGCCAAGAGTCACATTTTTTATATATTTATTTGAAAAACACATTCAATTGATTTAACCATCTGAGTATCAGTCTACTGCATTGATCAGAACCTCAGTTTATCCAAACTCCTCTACAAAAACTAGGGAGTATGAATATTTCGGCACTCATCTTTACCTACAGAACTATAATATATCAAATTGGGGCATTTGAACCTTATGATCGCTGTACACAGAACTACCTTCTAAACATATGTATTATTTTATGAACTCAACTAACATAAGCATTCTATCACATATATTTGTGAGCTGTGTGTGTATGAATGTATATGTATACTCACTCTTAATCAAAGGCATCACCAATCGTTACTTAAAATCACACTTGATGAACTAACGGGTGAAATAATCAATGAAACATGTAATAATCCCTTTTTTGTGTGTCCCACTATACCTTATCATAAAGCTCTTCAACTCTTCTTGACATGGATAGTTTCCGTTGAACACTCCAGAACAAAGCTGTGCATCCAACAAGCTGTTAAATCTCAACACAATCAACATGTTTACTTATGCATGCAGAAATATATGCATTAAAGTATGTCTTTAGGAAATCGATACCATGGCACAAATGGGCAAAACAACTAAAATATGCTGGGAGATCCACTGACGAATACAGCAAGTATATGGCTTGTAATGCACTGCCTGCAGATCTGGACACTTAAACTCCTTCATCCTGTATGAGACATAACCCGTATGTGACATCCTAAGCAGAAGTTTTAACATATAAGGAAATACGCAACTAACAGCCACTGTTGACTTGATTAAAATGGAACGGAGATGATATACCCATGAGAGTTGTTCAATCTCGTCTCCAATAATTTCTCCATTGTTTCAACTGCCCTTTGTTTTGTATAATTATGAAGAGCGTTGTCCACTTTGACATTTTCCACGGGCTCAAAATAATTCCACAAAACATCCTCACGAACCTGAGATGATACAAAAGGGAAGTTGAAATCAGAAGCATTAAGAACAGCTCGAACAGTAATGTATACAGCCAAACATAAATAAATACAAGTAAACTGCAAAATCAAAAGGTTAAAATAAAAATGAGATAACAAACCCAAATTGGTCCGGTTCCACTGCACAAAAATTGAGCATATCCCTCACACAGGTGATGTTCCACTCTCTCCACCTGTGGTCAAGGGCCAATCAGAAAGATATAAACAAAATGCAAAAGAACAAGGAAAAATATAATAGACTGTATATAGTTCCATGAAACAGTAAGCCACTACTTAAATCAAAATAAAGAGACATACAATCTTTCGAGCCGATTCGCTAATATCTCCATCCTCTAGACACAAGTTCCCATGTCTTTGGTAACCCTGAAGACATTCCAACTTTCCATCGTTGCATTCTCCATTACTGGGACAAGGTTCACAAACATCTGAAACAATTCCCGGTTAGTAGAAACCTCACGAGATCCATATAGCTTGCAAAATCCTACACATTGAGACTACAAAATTTGATTGATAATACAAGGCCCCAGAGAATGAACTCCCAAAAAAATAATTAGAGGTAATATGAAGCAGACAAACATTGATGAAAGCTTGAATTAGAAAGTAATCTGCATCCTACCAAAAATAAATAAAAGAACAAAACAATGTATAACAACAAGAATCAAATTCACATAACAACTGAACACCCATGCGAAAAACGGAAATCAGACGAATATGTTCATTATTGTTAGCAACAACTATCAACTGCACTATCCTTATAGTATTCAGCCCTGAGAAGAAGGCTGTCCTACTCTAATTTTCCTTTTCCTTTTTAGCGGCATTCATTCCCTCTCTCTAATACGCATTCTTCTTTATCAGAGAAAAGAAAAACCGCACAATTCAAATAAACAAAATAGGGAAAAAGAAATAAAATAAAATCATCCAGAAAATACACGAAGACAAGGCATGTGTAAATTCATCATTCAGTAGCACAGGAAATCTACAAAATCAGAGTTAAATTCAACCACCAAAAACCAGTGGCTTGTTGAATTGCAACGTTAGTTGAAGAAGATGAACAAAACATAAGGTCCAACATTAAATTAACCACCAAATGAATAACTCAACACACAGAACAGAATCATATGAAATGCATGAAAACCACGGCACATAAAAAAAAATGAAAGAGAGAGAGAGAGAGAGGGAGAAACCGGGAGAGTAATCGGGGGAGTCAAAATTTGTGTCGCAAAAGGGTTTGGAAGGGGGATGAAGGAGAGAAGTAAATAGTAGATTGCAGGTCCATGCAACTAGCGACGCGAGTGCGAGCACGAGAACCAATCTCGGTAAGTCGTGTTTGGATGGTAACAAATTCTGAGGGGGGTCTCTTCCCATCAACGATTTCGCATCAATTCCTAAACTATCTGGAATCGAATCAGACAAACACTCCCTTCGCCGATTCTGCTTCATATTTTCAAACACATCATAACTCAAAAGAAAACTTTCTACTCCTTCTTCACTCTTTCTTTCCACAAGGAAAACAAAAAAAAAAAAAAACTCCTAAAATATTGAGTGTTAAACCTTAAATACTGTATTAGTCTTAATCTAAACTTTAGTATACACAAATGTTTTCGTTCTCATATTAACAAAAGTATCAAATTTCAAATAGTTATTTACGATAATTACAATGGTAGTAATAAAATAATTCGTTCAAACTTAATAAGTGTTCTAAAAGACTAATTTTAAAAATTACTTATTTAAAAAGTAAATGAGATTTTTGTCTTAAAAATTATAAACTGTTTAACTTTAACGTAAACATATATATATATATATATATATATATAATAAATATACTAAATTATATTTTTTAAAATTAAAATAGACATTTCGACTCAATATTTTTATATAACATTTACTTGTACACAAATATATCTCAAACAATTAAGAGAAGTAAGCCTAATGTAGTTTATTGCTGTTAAAATAATAAGATTTTTTTTTTTCGTGTGTAAGTCTCTAAAAATGAGAAATACAGGACAAAAGTTTTAAAATTAAGGAGAATGTCCCTTTATTTATTGTTTTAGTTAGGTTAAATGTATTTTATTATATTTTTATTCAAGTGGTTAAATGTTTGATATTTCTTGCGTGATCTTAAATGTGAATTAAATTATATTAAGAGAGACTAATTTCTTACAATAGCACGCTGGAAATGATTATTTTGTTTTTTAAATTTTATTATGTTTTCTTATATGTAAGTATTTTAAAGATTTTAGTTAAATTATACATAAATCATTAACATATATATTTTTTTCTTATGTATTGTCTTCTTCACTTTATTGTCTTTTTCAAGTTTATGATTAGCATGACATTTTTTTTCTCTCACAAACATATGATTAGTAAGATTTACTACTCTATGTTGTTAAATCACGGGTTGTCATGTTTTCACATTGTTCCAAATAACATTTCATTAATAGTTTAAAAGTGATGGATTATAATATTCAGATGATGAGTCTGAAATATATTTGTATTTATTATGAAAATAAAAGTATATATCTTTATTACATAATTGTATTATCCAAAAATTCAAGTTTATGGTCATGTTATTCTATATTACTTTAAATTTTCCAAGTAAATGAGCCTAACGTAATTAGTTGAATTGGTACATGAGTTGTTATAAATTTATTTGCATCTATTATATACCTAGGGAAAAAAGGAAATGTAACAATTTATTTTAAAATACTTTCAATTGTATTAATACAAAAAGTATTCATATCACATGTAAAAGTAGATTCTCTCTTCTTTTCTTCTATTAAACTTTCGAGTAGAATTATTATCTCATTTGAAATTATAACTTGGGTCAAGTTTTTTTCTTTTTTAAGTGTGATGGTCTTTGAAAAACTACTACAAGAATTAGTTAGAGGTTAAGGCAAACTATTTTACAAACTACTAAATTATTTGGTATAAGTAAATAAAGTTTAGAAAACTATATATGTTACCACATTAATATTTTGGTTTCATCAACAATAATATAATACTTGGAAATTTGTAAGAAAACATGTTTAGTTAAATATTTTGATTTTTCTTAAATATCAATAACTATACCAAACTCTTTAAAAGCTTATTAAACTTTTAACAATTAATTTTGTTAATGATAAATACTATTATATACAAAGAATTCAGTGTTTCAGTGTGCATTTTTTTTTCATTTTTTTTAAAACCAAAATAATTATTTTAACAATTTAACCTTTTAGTGGCTGTTTTGTTTTTTAATTTAGGCTTAAATACCTTTTTGTCCTCATTTTCGTAGTGTTTGTTGCGAATGATCTTTATTTTCACAGAATGTTTAAAATGTTCTTCATTTCTACCGAATGTTTAAAATGGTCTTCATTTTCGCAATTGCAATTCATGTTTTATTTGGTCCTTTTCTTAACGCTGTTTAAATCATTAACGGAGTACTGTACATGTAGCACGATCTGTATTAGGATGTATTACGTGTACTGGTACAGGTGGCTTAATTAGATATTTGGGGATAAATAAGTGAGTTAGGATTTTGGTAGGGAATGTTTGGACAGTTGATGAGTTTTGGCGATCTTGTTCCTCCATTTCTAATTGGTATTGCTGCAATCTTCTTCTTCCTGCAATCCCATTATGAATTTAACTTATTCCAGACTTACATACCTATATAATGGGATTGCAGGAAGAAGAAGATTACAGCAATACCAATTGGGAATGGAGGAACAAGATTGTCAAAACTCACCAACTGCCCAAACATTTCCTACCAAAACCCTATCTCACTTATTTATCCTCAAATATCTAATTAAGCCACCTGTACAGTACACATAACACATCCTAATACACCATTATAAACATTCGATATAAGAATGAGGATGAGGACCATTTTAAACATTATGTGAGAATGAGGATCATCCACAACAAACCCCCAAATGAAAATGAGGACAAAAAGATATTTAAGCCTTTAATTTAATTATTTTAATTATTTTTTTTCTATTATGATTGGACCGTTGATTCCTACATACCCGAGATGGTGTGGGTTTCTGGTAGTTTCAAAATGCAAAATTAAAATCCGATTAAGATTGAGGTTCAGCGACAGCGTTCCAGGACACAATCGAAATCACAGGTACCAATTTTCTTTGCAATTCTTGCGTCAATTTAAACTTTGTCCGTGTTTGTTTCGGACCCTATCTACCCACACTATTCGTTGCTCTAATCGAATTTTTCCATCTCATATCGTATATTATCAGGAAAATTACCATTTTTTTAACACTTAATCTTTGGGACGAGCTTTTTGTTCTTGATTTTTGTCCAATTCATTTGCTCGTTCGATTAAATTTATCATTTCTTTTTATGACATGGCGAGAGTTTCTGCTGGGTTTTTAGTTGTTGATGTCTGTGGTTTACTGGAGTATTGTATGAATGTGTAGTAAATACATTTATTCCCTTACTTCATCCGATTAATCAAATTGGGGATAGTGGTGTTTTGAATTGTTTTGAATTGATTATGGAAACACTGCCATGATGGCAACTGGAAACATATGCAATATTGTGTACGCTTTAGTTCGAGCCTTTTAGGTCAATTGATCATTTTATTTTAGGTCTGAATTTCTAAGATATGGTTAGGATTGTAAAAGTATGTCGAAAGGGTATTGGATTTTTAAATAGGGGGTGATCTCTTGGGATATAGATTGTGGTAGAATAAATTGTGTTTCTTATACAAATTGGGATTGCAACATGTGAATTTATTGTGATGCTGTAAAGACAAACTCTTGAGTGTGTGTTTGGTGAAAGTTTAAAAATTGATTACGGTTAAAACTGATTTTGATGTGAAGTAGTTTATGTTTGGATGCTTTTATTCTATAAACCAGCTTGAAGTAAAACTCTGTCAACACAAAAAGCTAGTAGTATTTCAATGGATTTTGAATGTTTGAAAGCGAATTCATACATGCGCTGAATATAGATTGTCACTTTTTGTTTAACTCCATCTCATTTATCATGTATTGATTGAAGTTGCTCATTCATTAATACTTTGTTTTGATCTAATGCTCTTGTAGCCTGGTGCTAATGATTTATTTTTTCTTTCCCTATAACATGAGGAGGTGACTTGGAGATGTCAGACATACCAGGATATTTGCGTACCTGTTTGAACACAGGGAAGCTTCTTTCATTGGCAATATTGGTCTCTGGGGGAATCGTCTTGCAAATTTTGGTTAGTATTACCTTTTCAATTTTTATTTATACGTGCAGAAATAGACTTATTGATAAAAATGCCACTTTTACTTATGTTTGTGATTTGTGTTTTGTGTCAGGCATGTGTCTTGTATAATAATTGGTGGCCGATGCTAAGTGGTGAGATAAAAAAGCAAATTTGAAATTTGATTTCACTGTAGTATATGTTCATTCTTTTTACTGATTGAATTTGTTATGTGACCATGGTTGTTTTTTCTTGCAGTGTTAACATATGTGCTTCTACCAATGCCTTTGCTGTTCTTTGCGGGGTCTAATGACTCTATATTCTCGGAATCTGATAATAGGTGAACTCTTGTGTTTGAGTAAAATTAATCATTAAACTTTTATTGTACAACTTGTTAACTGATTGAAGTTGATTAGAATTTTTTATCCAAAAAGAAACTCAAGATGGTGGATTAATCATTTAATTTTTTGTTTTGTGAATGATGAAGCAGCTGGGTGAATTTTACCAAGTTCTTGACCGGAGCCTCAACCGTGGGAGGCATTGCCATTCCAAGCATATTGAAGCATGCAGGGGTTATTGGTTGGGGAGCCTTTGCAATGGAACTTTCTTCCTACTTCGTCTTTGGAATGACTGTAATATGTTACCTTTGGATGAGTGATGAAGATGAATACAGTATCCTCTGATACCAGATTTGCTTCATCATTGTAAAAATGAATTTGTTCCTTTCATGCGCTATTGCTTTCTCGCATCTGTGACTTTCACTACAGTATATTTGCTTTCAACCATGATTTGTTGACTCCCCCAATGAGTGTTTATTGTCTGTTAAGAAATGAGACTGCTTTGGTCTATTTTCTTATTGTGTTAACTATGTGTGGTTTTCATTATAGAACAGTGATACTTTAATCCACTTTTTTTTGACTCACTTTTAATTTACTACTTCAATTACTATTAAATCATCACATCACTAAAAAGAATCAAAATAAATGATCTAACGGTAATTATAATACTACGTTAAAAAATAGGTAAAAAAAGATGAGTTCAAATATCATTTTTCTTTCGATATATTACTTCGTAAAAGTTATTTTTCTAAGATACTCTCAAAATCATTTCTGAACGTAAATAAGTTCTTATCTTTACATTCTTAGTCATTTCCATCAAAATATAGAGGAAAAGAGATTCGCAGCGCTTACAATATCCGCATTTCAATTTACATCGAATTCTCGTAACCTTAAACAAAACCGAAATATGCAATATCATTCAAAATCGTGTTTGTGATTACAAATACAACGTCGATGACATTCGTATTAACGTTTGCTTATCATATAATTTTAGTCTGTCAGTCTCCAGAAGTCGTTGGCGAATGGTAATATTCAACAAGCACAAAAGCAGTGTTTCAAACGCAGCAGAAAATGAGTAAATTAAAATTTAGTGAATGAATCACTGCATAACAAGTTCTGAGGAAACTGGTGTCTATGAACGCCATGACCTATCAGAGGAACGTGGTCACTGCAATATCCTCCCACAAAAAGCATCTTCCACATAACACGACCTAACTCCATTGGGACTTTTTGATTACAAAAATGGGGACGAATAATTCACGAACCTCAGAACATAACATGCATCCATCATCAATGTTACCAAATTGACAAAACGAAAAGAAAAGAGAGATAAAATGGGGAGAATTTCGCTTAAAGTAACTCGAACGTGTTTTTAGAGCAAAAAATAGATAAAATTGAATCCATGGCACAAGTAGAAGATAGAGATGAAATCAGAAAACTACGCGAAACTGAGGCGCGTTGGACTGAATCGCCGGGAGGATCTCCCAGCGGCAGGGCTCGAGGTCTTCGGATACGGGGCAGTAGCCGGCGAGTGTGACCTTGTCGTTGGAAGCGGCGACGGAGCCGAACTCGAAAACCGACAGGGTGGCGTTGGGTGGTCGGGGAACCTCAACGGCGCCGTTCATGCCTGGGGCCTCAGCGAGGGGTTTTGTTGTGTCTGCGGCGTTGGATTTGGAAATTGAGGAGGATGGTTTTGGTTGGGAATTGTCTTGGGGTTTATTCTCCTTCCGCCACCACAGTAAACCCATGCTTTGTTTTTGGCTAAGGTTGTCTTCTTTTCCTCTTCTGCTGTCTTATGTTATGCCTTCTCTTGCTCTCGCAACCTTACTAGGGATTGCACCGTTTCATTATGTAACGCATACGTCTCCTTTTACCTCACTCAAATTACTTAATTGTCCTTTCATTAACATTCTGCTGAGCAATCTTAAAAATATAAATTATTTTTGGGTTAAATAATTTTTTGTTCCGTAAAAATTGGAATTAGTCTCTGTTTAAAATTTTGATCCAATTTAGTTTCTTAACTTTAAAATTGTGTGAATTTAGTCATTTTAAACGAATTTTGTTAAGTTTATTTGGCGTTTCAAATGTGTTTTATTATAATTTTTTAACTAACATTTAAGCAAAAATATGTCAAACAGTGTAAACAACTCAAATGCTATCCTAAAATGTATTTGAAACCTTAACCAAACTTAATAAAATTTGCTTAAAATGACAAAATTCATTCAGTTTTAAAGTTGGAAAACTAAATTGGACCAATGTTTCAAAAATGAATTAATTTCAATTTTTACTAAAAGTTGAGGGACTAAAAACATATTTAATCATTTATTATTATTAGATATTTTCTTAAGATGTTCTTTTGTGTTAAGCTCATATGAAACATGGACCTAAGGCTAACTAGGGACAAACTAATTCAAATTTTTGGGTTGAATTTATCGCTACATATTTATGTTATACCACAATTTGAAGTGTATTTATTTTCTTGATTTTGTTTGTGTTTTTTAGGCTTAATTAGACTTTTCGTCCTCTACTTTATATGCGAGGTTCATTTTGGTCCTCTTTTTTTTTCGGGGTTCAATTTAGTCCCCCAATTTGTTAAAACAGTTTAAAATGGCCCCTTCCGTTAGTTTTACTTAAACGGCGTCAGAATAGTGCCATTGTGTCTATTTGGAACAGGGACGTGGCAAGTTCTGAGAACCTTGTCATCAATGTGGTGTAATGAGGTGGCAAAGAAGGTTATTTATGGAGATAGAAGTGTTCATTTGCCCTAATTTAGTTGTCTTCTTCGTCGTGCTGAAGTTCAGCTTCATTTGGCAAGCATCTGCCCTAATTGCGAGTGATGTCTAGGGGCCATTCTTCTTCATCTTGCTCCTGTAACTCGTGGGGTACGCAAAATCCAAGGTTATCTAATCATGGTGGTGGTGTTTTGTCTCACGGTGGAGCGCCCATATGCAACTGTGGAGAAGTTGTTGTGTTACGAACAGCTCGAACTACTAAAAATGGTGGAAAGCAATTTTGGGGTTGTCCTAATTACAAGGTTAGATCCATCACCCTTTTTCTGTGATTCGATGATCAATAATTGTTTGCAACTAACATGAAGGTTGTTTCGTGTTGTGGATGTTGTCAATAACAGAGGGGAAGTGAAGCTTTCATTGGTTGTAATTACTTTAAATGGTGTTCGGAAGATGCTGCTGATGAAAGGGATAACACTATTATAAGGCAAATAAGGAAGATATTTATTCTGGAAAAAGAACTTAAGGGATCCTGAATGTTTGTTAATGTTTTACTAGGGATAGTGGGTTTATTAGTTGTAGTGAACATCATTGTGTTGTCACGATTGATGAAAAGTGTGTGATTAAATCTGTATCCGGTGGTGTTGAAATCTGTATTGGGTGTATCAGTTTGTGTATTGGGGGTATCAGTTAGTGTTTTTCTTTTTACTGTGTTGAAATATGTAATTGGAAAGCTCAATTGTTGTATGACTTAGTTAATTAATGAAAAATTGCTGTTAAAGAAATCTGAGTTTGGTATCCTACTTACAAGCATTACAAACATTCAATAACGACAATTCAATAACGACAATTTTTCAATCATAAGCCAATATTATAGAAACACATCATTGTACTTGCTGTTACAGCACAAAAGACATCCAATAGTGTTTTGGACTTTTGAACTTACAATGTAAAACATGTAAATTAAAAGTGGACAAAACATACTTGTCTTAGAAATCTAAAAGCTGCATAATATTCTTGACTTAGAAATGTAAAAGCTGCATAATACATCAAAGCTCCAAAACAAATCGTGCAGCATACAAAAAAGCATAAGTAATCCTCATGGCTTCCACACACGTCCTCTCCTATGCTGCAGTTTCTGCCTTCTATTGGGTATGGTTGGACGAGGAATTGGAAGGTGGCATGGGTGTGGGTGCTGTGATGACTGTGGTGGCTGCTGTGATGACTGAGTTGGTTCAGTCATAAGTGTTGGTGGTGGCTGTTGTGATGACTGAGTTGGTTGAGTCATAGGTGTTGGTGGTGGTGGCTGAGTTGGTGGTGTTGGTTCAGTTGGTGGTGTTGGCTGACTTCCTGCTGCTGTTGCAGTTGGTGGTGTTGTTTCAGTTGATGGTGTTGGCTGAGTCGATGGTGTTGGCTGACTTGGTGGTGCTGGTTGAGGTTGTTGGGGACAAATTTTTCGATTATGACCAACTTCTTTGCATATGCTACATTTTTTAGTCATGCCATGTTTTGTAATCTGCTTCCCATTCTTGTTCATCTCCCAAGCTTCAAGTCTTCTTTTCTTTTTGGGTCTTCCAGGTAGAATTCGTTTA
>Ga0209589_1007435_pt1 | contig 17608 bp, 9 predicted proteins | sample CowpeawhiteBW_FD_187525 | JGI IMG/M metagenome (GOLD analysis project Ga0209589, IMG submission 187525) | Root nodule microbial communities of legume samples collected from California USA - Cow pea white BW (SPAdes) (version 2) | ecosystem: Host-associated > Plants > Roots > Nodule | place: USA...
TGCTTTCTTACTCCTAATTAACCTACAAAGCAAATAAACATAGATTAGCATGTTGGCTTAAGTCAAGTCAACTATAGTCAACAAGTCAAACCTAGTCAAAGGTCAACAAGTCAACTAAAGTTGATTTAACTAAGTTAACTTAGGGAATCGAAAATAACAAACACAAATGAAAGGGATGAAGGATTAATGAACTTCCTTTCTAAACATGCTTAGTCTTCTTAAGCATGTGCCTCCATCCTTGGTTGGGGTCAATCCTTCATCAAAATTATATTAAATACGCATTTAAAACTTAAAACTGTTTTAATTCGTTAGATATTATCTTTAATGGGATACCTTAGCAGAGAGAAGAATATTAGGAAGTGAAGATAGACAAATTGGGTAAGAAAATGTTAGTCCCTTTTTACCCAAAACAAAAATCAAAGTTATTCTCTTCTTATAAACTAGCTCACATTAAGACTAAGATAAATAATTCATTTAAAGACATAAAGTTATAAGGTTGGTTCGGTGGGGTTTAGTAGGGAGGATATCAGAGGTTGTGGATTTAACTCCCCTGCTAACAAAAAATTAACAACTAAAAATTACTGGTGAAATTTTCATGAACTTTTAATCTTATGGATTAATGTTATTTATGGCTAAAGACACAACAATGACAATAAAAAATAACAAACACTAGAGTTTTCTCAAAAATATTATTCTTCTCTTCTCTATATTATCTTACATGTTGGAAATATTTTAATATAATTTAAAAAATAAATAATTTAAATAAAAATCATACTGATAGTGAAGTTTTCATGAACTTTTAATCTTATGGGTTAACGTTATTTATGGCTAAAGACACAACAATGACAACAAAAAATAAAAAACACTAGAGAATTTCTCAATTCTTCTTTTCTTCTCTGTATTATCTTTAAGACAATGGTGTTCATAAGGTTCGGAGATCATTCACTGCACTCGATCGATTTGATGAGTTGTTGTATATTGGGAGAGAAACACATGATTTGAAACATATATGATTGTGTATTTGTATTACCCTGTACATTTTTTAACATTCTTAGAGAGAAAAACTCTTATTCTTTTCTAAAATTAAAGACAATATAAAGGAGAAGACTAAAAGCATAATTTTATCAGATTTATGAATTTTAAAATATTGTTTATGACATGAAATTAAAATGTTTTATTTGATATCATGCTTATGATCATGTGTGTGCTGATTAAAAAAAAAAATCTTCATATCAAAAATTGATGGATGATCAAGTCAAACTAAACTTGTCTTCTAGAAATTATCTTTCTTTTTTATATAAAAAAAGGAGTTTTTCATGTTTTGAATTTAGAAACTTTCTTGTTGTTCACAAGGTTATGAAGTGATTTTTAAGTGCAATATGATTATTATTTTTAGACATGTGTTTTGATTGGTAAATATATATTTGTGATGATTTGTTTGAGTTAAGTACCTTTATCTTGTAATAAAATATTTAGTAACTTTTGTATTTGATTATTACAAATGTTGAAAGTTGTGATATATGAGATGCTATTATTACAATTGTTAGAGAAGTTTGGTTAGAGATTATTCAAATTATAAAATTTTAAGGTACAAAATTAATTAAAAAGGAAAGTGATGAATATATGTCTTTAGAAATAAGTGTTTTTATGTGAAACTCATGATATTATTCGTTAAGTAACATTTTCATATAGTATTAATCTAATGGTGCAATGAAAGAAAAAAAATGCTTTGATATGGTAAATGTTATTCTACAAATTCTAGCTTGTCTAACATTATATTAGTGAAATTTAATATACTGCATACCATATTTTGAACACAAAAGATTGTGATAAAACTTTTTATGAGTTATGAAAGAAAAAAGAATCACATTTAAAATATTTCAAAGTGTGAGGATCTCTTGTAAAATTTTATCAATAATTTTAAAATTCAAATATATTTATTTAAAAACTTTATAAATTCAAATATAAAATTTTAAAACAATTTTATAACAATTTAAAATAAATATATTTATTTAAAATTTTACAATTCAATTTATAAAGTTTTCATTTTTAAACCAACTCTAACACTTGTCTATAAATTATTGATATATAAATATTTTAAACAATATTTAAATAAAGTTCAATGCAAAATCTACATTTAAATAAACTTAATTTTGTTAAAAATATCAATTATAATAAAAATACCACTGTAAAATTTATATAAAAATTAAATTTGATATACGGAGGAAATTGATTCAGTTTTAAAAAAAATTGGATCAAATTCAAACATCATATTGTCATTGTCATTGTCTCATCACATTGTCATTGCCACATGACACAATGTAATATTGACACGTGACAATTTTTATTTTTTTTAAATTATAAAAAAAATCACGTGCTAACACATGACACAGAGTTAACATCGTTAGTGTACTACTCACGGAAAGGACCTAATTATAACGAATTTTCCAAAATAGGGACTCAATTGAGTCATGTAAAAATGAGGGACCTACTTGAGATTTTGCTACAAAAATAGGGGCTTCTGAAATGATTTAACGAAAAAATAATACCTAATAATTTCAAAAGTTTGAGATTGGTCTGCTGGGATTTGATACGAAAAAAATTAAAGTTATATTTTATTAGTTTTAATTTAATTTATATTTTTTTATATATGTTTTTGTAATTTTATTTAAATTTTATTTTAAAAATTTATAAAATATCTTTTTTTTAATATTTGTGGATATCCATGGATTTTAAAATACTCACGGGTATTTTTTAAGCAGATATCCAACAAGTAAACGGATGGGTTGCAGACGAACTTTTTGATTTTGGATAGGTATTATCCGTGTTCGATTTGACCCGTTGTCATCCCCAGTGTTAATCCTCATATTTGATATTTCTTGTGCATATTAATTTTCTATCCATGGTAATTTATATATCTTCTGATTTACATTTAACATTTCATTTGTATTTTATGAAACAAAAATCATTGCAACTCTTAGATTGTCTATGCTTCAAGATATTTTAATTTCTAATCATTTATGTTTCATAATTTAACTTTTATTTTACTAAATTGTCGTATATTCCCTTAAAATTAATAAATAAAGTTTTTCTAAAGCTTTACCATTTTAATACAATGTATGGACTTTATGTTTTCATATATATATATATATATATATATATATATATATATATTAAAGATATAATGTGTTTGATAAAAGTATAGTAAAAGTATTTTGAATAGAATTAATGTGTTTTGTAAATCTATTTATCTTTAATATTTAAAGATTGTATACATTCAGATTGAAAATCTACCGGTGTAGGCCATAGTACAAATTCACATTAATGTAATTTCTAGACAACTCCATTCTCAAATGAGTCAAATTCACAAGTCTTATTTACAAGTTTTGTCTTAATATTACAAACAATACCAGATATGTACAACTATTTTCTACTAATTTATAACAAGTAAAACTAAGGTTAAAATTTTTTAATTTTTCGGCAAACACATTTCTTTTATGTAACGTCCCATTTAATTATTAAGCGAAATTAAAGGAAACGTCACACTAAAATAGTACTGTAGCGTAGTCCTAGGATCCTTAACATAACCCCTACAACCTGGGCACACCACGATGTCAACGGAAAACTAGATACAAGTCTAACAAAAGAGAATAGAGTAGTAAAGCGTAAAACAATACATGGGCTATAGCCCTAAAGAAACCATGAAGAACATAAAATCCAGCCCAGATGGCTAAGCAGCGGAATCGCCATTTCCTTGCTGACCACAAGAACCTCGCCCATCTGCTCCCATCAATCAAATTGATGATCAAAGCAGGAAAGAAGAGCCACATACAAGACAACCATACAACAAACAGGGTAAGCTAGAGCCAACAACATTTTCATCATACAGTCAAATATACTTTCACCATCCTATATCCATACGACAACCAAGCATGTTATGACTTTTCAATCAATACACTACGACTCGACTCGACTCATCCGGATACGTATAACTTGGTCGGATTCAGCGGATGCCCGCACTTCTGGTGGATACCTCTGCTCACCCCCGAGCTACTCACCCCCGAGCTATGTGTTACAAGTGTTACAATGAAAATCAATTTCCCTCACCACAAGGTTAGCCCTTAATGAATTTCAGGCCTCCTGCTACTCTCACCATAGGAGTCAGTCCGCTCTAGGTGAGACTAACTTACTCCTTAGAGCGTCAGGATGCAACCTTACCTTGAATACTTACGTAGTTATACAGATGGGGCACCACCATGGGCACCCACTAACAAGGGCCATGGAATTACGTCCCGACCACTGAAGCGCAACCCTGAAAGTCTCACCTAGAGACCCCAAGGAATTATGCACTGACACAGACCAAAATAAGATCACACAGTCAAAAGTATTCACCATGCAAGAATATAACCAGTACATCAACATTTAAAGCCAATCTTTTCACGTTCCAGATCCAACTCATCCCAACTCGTCACAGTCCATCCATACACATGAGGCCCAACTCATCTCATTATCATACCACTTTAATAATACCCATCTTATTTAGTTCACATGCCAATTTTCATACCAAACCCATCATTTACAATTCATGATTCATGCCAAGCATACATAATTTTCCATTATATACATGTTTCTCATCATAACATTCATACTCAAACCAATATCAATCATCCAAGAATAAACAAGCACCCAAACAGCGTACTGCCTCGCCCAGTCCCTCGCTCAGGCTGAAGGGTTTCGCTCAGGTGAGCCCTTTTCGCCCAGGCGAGGGCTCGAAAGAGCATGCAGAAACCAACGCAGGATCTCGCTTAGGAGAGATCCCTCTCGCCTGGGCGAGATGTCCGCTCGCTCAAAAATTTGAGCGGGTCGCCTGGGCGACCTTTCGCGCAAACTGGTTTTGGTGAATCCCTGTTTGTCTCGCCTAGGCAAGACTGGCTCGCTTGGGCGAGATTTACATGTCTCACCACTATTTCACCTACAATAGCTATGCTTTTCAAACCAACCAATCATACAAGGTATTCTCAAGCATCAAAGCGAAGGTTTAATTCACACAATCAACAACCAATTCAAGGATAGGCCGAAACAACTCAAAACTGGAAACCCTAACTTCCTGTACCTGGAAAAAGGGCTAACAACACTTCGGCACGGGACCTCGGAGAACAGCAGCTCGAGTGATGGACTTTCAGAACAGGCGGAGCATCGGAACAGAACCAGAGAAACTGAGTTAACGGAGGCTTTTAATCGAAAATACAAAAAGATAGTAGAAAGGGAACTAGCACGGCTGGAAGAGACACTTACATGGAGTACAAGTTCCTTTAGCTTAACGTGACAACGGAAGCAAACCCTAGCGGAGGGGGGTTGACGGCTGCAGTCTTAGGTTTTCTGAAAATGAGTGAAAAGTGAGACTTAGGGCAACGAAGGGGGTTTTTATCTACTGGGCCAGCTCTTAGGCCCATCAGATTTTTGGGCAGCCCTTTTTATTAAGGGTTATAAAAGAATAGGGCCTTACATTCTCCCCAACAACAAAAATTTTTGACCTCGAAAATAAAGACTCACCAGGTAAACAAATGTGGATGTGATTTTCTCATGTCCTCCTCTAACTCCCAAGTCGAGTCACCTGTCCTCCGATCCCAGATGACTTTAACAAGGCTGACCGCTTTTCCTCGGCGTTCCTCAACTTTGCTATCCTCTAAAGAGACGGGTGGTACTTCCACTGCGAGGTCCTCCCTGATCTGTATATCCTCGGCTTCCAACACATGAGCCGGGTTAAACACATACTTCCTCAACTGCAAGACATGAAACATTGGGTGAAGATTTTCCAACTGCGGGGGTAAGGCTATCTCGTAAGCCACCGACCCAATCCTTCTCGTGATCTGATAGGGGCCAAGGAACTTGGGCGAAAGCTTCCTTGAGCGGAGAGCCCTCCCCACGTCCATGGTTTGGGTCACCCTCAGGAATACATGATCACCAGCCGCAAACTCTAGAGGTCTCCTCCTACGGTCTGCATAGGCCTTTTGCCTACTCTGAGAAGCCTGCATCTTGTTCCTCACCATACTCACTTTCTCAGTGGTCTGCTCTAATAATTCCGGTCCGACAAGTACTGCTTCCCCATCCTGGTACCAACACAGGGGAGTCCTACACTTCCTACCGTAAAGAGCCTCGTACGGTGCCATGTCGATGCTCGCATGGAAACTGTTGTTGTAGGTGAACTCTATCAAAGGCAGTACCTCATCCCAAGCTCCCAGGTGGTCCAGTATGCATGTCCGCAACAAGTCCACAAGTGACTAGATGGTCCTCTCCGACTGGCCATTAGTCTAGGGGTGGTAGGTTGAGCTCATAGTCAACTTGGTCCCCGAAGCCTCCTGTAAGGTTTGCCAGAACCGGGATGTAAATCGTGGGTCTCTGTCAGAAACTATGCTCGAAGGTATTTCATGCAACCTCACGATCTCCTTAATGTACATTTCAGCTAACTTGGCCATGGACATCCTCAAGTTCATCGCCAAGAAGTGGGCACTCTTGGTCAACTGATCCACTATCACCCATATGGTATCGTGTCCTCTAAAGGTCCGTGGCAAATGGGTCACAAAGTCCATCGAGATGCTGTCCCATTTCCACACTGGTATTTCCAAGGGTTGTAGGATCCCACCGGGTCTCTGATGCTCCACCTTCGCCTTCTGACATGTCAAACAGGCTGATACAAACTGAGCAACATCCCTCTTCATTCCCTGCCACCAGAAGGTCTCCTTAAGATCTTGGTACATCTTAGTCATGTCGGGATGCAAACTAAGACGACTCTTGTGTCCTTCTTCTAGAATTAATTTTTTCACCTCGACATCATCAGGTACGCATACCCTACCCTGAAACCTCAGTATACCATCATCACCCAAAGCAAAATCTCTAGCCTCATCTGACCCAAGTTGTTCTCTGACTCTGTTCAGACTGGCATCCAATAACTTCCTCTCTCTCACTGAGCCCAAGAAGTCACTAGATATAGTTAGGGTACTACATCTAATGAACTCAGGCCTTACCTCCACCTGTAGCTTCATATCCCGGAATTTCTCTAGTAACTCCACCTCCTTGACCATAAGGAGTGCAACATGTACGGTCTTCCTACTCAAGGCATCAACTACCACATTTGCCTTCCTTGGGTGATATAGAAGCTCGAAGTCATAATCTTTCAGGAATTCCATCCACCTCCTCTGCCTCATGTTCAGCTCCTTTTGATCAAACAAGTACTTGAGGCTCTTATGACCTCTGAACACGCGGAACTGAGCACCATAAAGATAATGCCTCCAAATCTTCAAAGCAAACACTATGGCTGCCAACTATAGGTCATGAGTTGGGTAATTACGCTCATGCACCTTAAGCTGTCGTGAAGCATACGCCACTGCCTTCTTTTCTTGCATCAACACACAACCAAGCCCAAGATGAGACGCGTCGCAATAGACTTCAAATGGTTTCCCCACATCCAGAATTACTAATATAGGAGCACTCGTCCACCTTCTTTTTAGCTCCTGAAAGCTCTCCTCACACTTGTCCGTCCAAGTGAAAGGTTGGTCCTTCCGAGTAAGCAAAGTCAGAGGCGCCACTATCTTGGAGAATCCTTCTATGAATCTCCTATAGTAGCCCACTAACCCCACAAAGCTTCTGATCTCTGTGGCCGACTTGGGAATTTCCCACTTTACCACTGCCTCGACCTTCGCTGGGTCTATTGCAATCCCCTGGGTAGATATCACATACCCCAAAAACTGAACTTCACCCATCCAGAACTCGCACTTGGACAACTTGGCGTACAACTGTTTTTCTCTCAAGACGCCAAGTACCAACCTCAGGTGTTCTGCATGTTCCTCCTGAGTCCTGGAATAGATAAGGATGTCGTCTATGAAGACTACGACAAACTTATCTAGGAAGGGCCGGAAGATCCTGTTCAGGTAGTCCATGAACACTGTTGGAGCGTTGGTCACACCAAAAGGCCATATCTAGACCTGAAGGTCGTCCTCTATACATCATCAGCCTTTACCAAAATCTGATGGTATCCCGACCGCAGATCTATCTTCGAGAAAACTGATGATCCATGCAACTGATCCATCAAGTCGTCGATCCTTAGGAGCGGATACTTATTCTTAATCGTCATCTTGTTTAGTTGCATGTAGTCCACGCACAAGCATGAACTCCCGTCCTTCTTCTTCACCAACAACACTAGTGCTCCCCAAGGCGAAGTGCTGGGTCGGATGAACTGTTTCTCCGTTAGTTCTTCTATCTGCTTCTTAAGTTCAACTAACTTCGCCAGAGCCATACGATACGGGGCCATCGAGACCGGGCCCGTCCTTGGTACCAGATCAATAGAGAACTCTACTTCCCTACTGGGGGTAATCCCGGTACTTCATCCGAGAATATGTCTTCAAACTCATGCACTACCGGTATCACTGAAGTTCCCTCTCTCTCTCCCACCTCCATACGGGCGAAGATTATGAAGCATTGCGCGCCACTCTAGATCTCCTTCACCACTCCTTGAGGAGACACCAACTCCAGTTCCTCTGAGTCGGGGAACAACAATCTTTTCTCCCGACAATCTATCAGAATGCGATTGGCAGAGAGCCAATCCATCCCTAAGATTACCTCCAACTCCTATAGAGGTAGGCAGATTAGATTTACCTTGTACCTGCGTCCCTCCACCTCCACTGGGCACCTAGAACATAAGGACGACGTCTTGACCAGACCCGATGCCGGGGTAGATACTAAAAGTTCACACTGCAGCTCGCGCACCGGCAGACCCAGACCATCCAGACAATCAATTGACACAAATGAGTGTGTCGCTCCAGAATCATACAGTACACACAAGGATTCACCAGCTATCATGCATCGACCCATAACAAGATTGCCTGAGCCTGCGGCCTTTGCTCCGGTCATGGCATATACCTGCCTGTCGCCTGAGGCCTGTTGCCTCTATCTCTCCGCTGGTGCTGGTGAGAAGCCTGAACTAGAGGGCATGCTGCTGCCCTATCAAGGGTGGGACAATCCTTCCCAAAGTGGCCCTCCTTGCCACAGTTGTTGCATCTACGGTAGCCCTTCATGCGTGGGCAAGCGCTCCTCAGATGAGGACCTCCACATATATAGCACTGGACTCGATCTTGTTGGGGAGGAAGAACCCTAGACCCCTGAGACTGGTGGTGAGGTCTGTCGTATGGTCTCCTCCGATCATCATGTATGGGCTTGGACCTAGATGGCCCACCAATCCTCTGAGGCTGCTGAGATCGCTGGCCCTCCACCTCATTCTTCATCTTCTCCATTACCCTGGCCTTCTCCACCAGAGCAGCAAAATCCTTGATGGACAAGGGTGCTACCATCAAGCGAATGTTCCGCAGAGTCCATTTTCAAACTTGCAGCATCTGCACTCCTCATCGAGTGGCAAGGTGTAAAAACGGTTGAGGTGCTTGAACTTCTCAGCATAATCAGCTACTGACTTCCCTCCCTGTGTGAGCTGGAGGAATTCCACTTCCTTGGCGTATCTGACGCTATCGGGGAAATACTCTGAGAGGAACTTTCCCCGGAAGGCCTCCCAAGTCACAGGCTCTCCTCTCTCCACCATGATGGACTTCATGCTCATCCACCAGTGTTCAGCTTCCCCAGTCAGCATGTAGGCGGCAAAGGCCAACCTGTTATCTGCTGGGCACATCTTCGCATCGAAGATTCTCTCCAGATCCTTCAGCCACTGATCGGCTGCATCTGGACTAGTCCACCCGTTGAACTTCACGATATGGTGTTTCAGGAAGTCTTCTAGACTCCACTCCCTGACTGGTGGTCGTGGCTCTTGGCCAAACATAGGGGCAGTTGCCCTGTTCTCCTCCAGTTTGTGGAGTGCCTCCATGTGCTGCCGATGGGCATCCTCAGCAGCTGCCCTAGCGGCCTCCATCTGCTGCATCATCACGGTGCTCTGCTGCGTCATGGCAGCCACCATCGCCTCTATTGCCCTAGCGATATCGGGTGTGTCACCCTGGAACGATTGCGAATTCCTACGAGGAGGTGCTATAGTTTACTGGCACACAGAAAATCACTTTGTTAGGCTCGAATAAGGCAATAATTTAACTAAGAACACTCAAAAGACATAGAGAGAAAGCTAAGCGGACATCCAAGTCCACAGACCTAAAGAATTACCGCTCTGATACCATAAATGTAACGTCCCATTGAATTATTAAGCAAAATTAAAGGAAACGTCACACTAAAATAGTACTGTAGCGTAGTCCTGGGGTCCTTAACATAACCCCTATAACCTGGGCACACCACGATGTCAACAGGAAATCAGATACAAGTCTACCAAAAGAGAATAGAGTAGTAAAGCGTAAAACAATACATGGGCCATAGCCCTAAAGAAACCATGAAGAACATAAAATCCAGCCCAGATGGCTAAGCAGCGGAATCGCCATTTCCTTGCTGACCACGAGAACCTCGCCCATCTGCTCCCATCAATCAAATTGATGATCATCGCAGGAAAGAAGAGTCACATACAAGACAACCATACAACAAACAGGGTAAGCTAGAGCCAACAACATTTTCATCATACAGTCAAATATACTTTCACCATTCTATATCCATACGACAACCAAGCATGTTATGACTTTTCAATCAATACACTACGACTCGACTCGACTCATCCGGATACGTATAACTTGGTTGGATTCAGCGGATGCCCACACTTCTGGTGGATACCTCTGCTCACCCCCGAGCTATGTGTTACAAGTGTTACAATGAATCAATTTCCCTCACCACAAGGTTAGCCCTTAATGAATTTCAGGCCTCCTGCTACTCTCACCATAGGAGTCAGTCCGCTCTAGGTGAGACTAACTTACTCCTTAGAGCGTCAGGATGCAACCTTACCTTGAATACTTACGTAGTTATACAGATGGGGCACCACCATGGGCACCCACTAACAGGGGCCATGGAATTACGTCCCGACCACTGAAGCGCAACCCTGAAAGTCTCACCTAGAGACCCCAAGGAATTATGCACTAACACAGACCAAAATAAGATCACACAGTCAAAAGTATTCACCATGCAAGAATATAACCAGTACGTCAACCTTTAAAGCCAATCTTTTCACGTTCCAGATCCAACTCATCCCAACTCGTCACAGTCCATCCATACACATGGGACCCAACTCATCTCATTATCATACCACTTTAGTAATACCCATCTCATTTAGTTCACATGCCAATTTTCATACCAAACCCATCATCTACAATTCATGATTCATGCCAAGCATACATAATATTCCATTATATACATGTTTCTCATCATAACATTCATACTCAAACCAATATCAATCATCCAAGAATAAACAAGCACCCAAACAGCGTACTGCTTCGCCCAGCCCCTCGCTCAGGCTAAAGGGTCTCGCTCAGGCGAGCCCTCTTCGCCTAGGCGAGGGCTCAAAAGAGCATGCAGAAACCAATGCGGGATCTCGCTTAGGCGAGATCCCTCTCGCCTGGGCGAGATGTCCGCTCACTATTTGAGCGGGTCGCCTGGGCGACCTTTCGCGCAAACTGGTTTGGGCGAATCCCTATTTGTCTCGCCTAGGCGAGACTGTCTCACCACTGTTTCACCTGCAACAGCTATGTTTTTCAAACCAACCAATCATACAAGGTATTCTCACGCATCAAAACGAAGGTTTAATCCATACAATCAACAACCAATTCAAGGACAGGCCAAAATAACTCAAAACTGGAAATCCTAACTTCCTGTACCTGGAAAAAGGGCTAACAACACTTCGGCACGGGACCTCGGAGCACAGCAGCTCGAGTGATGGACTTGCAGAACTGGCGGAACAGCGAAACAGAACCAGAGAAACTGAGTTAACGGAGGCTTTTAATCGAAAATACAAAAAGATAGTAGAAAGGGAACTAGCACGGCTGGAAGAGACACTTACATGGAGTACAAGTTCCTTTAACTTAACGTGACAACGGAAGCAAACCCTAGCAGAGGGGGTTGACGGCTGCAGTCTTAGATTTTCTAAAAATGAGTGAAAAGTGAGACTTAGGACAACGAAGGGGATTTTTATCTACTGGGTCAGCTCTTAGGCCTACCAGATTTTGGGACAGCCCCTTTTATTAAGGGTTATAAAAGAATAGGGCCTTACATTTTACCTCTTAATTTTTTTTTGTTTTCATGATTTAAAAAAAATAGAATATTACTTTTCGTATTTTATTTTTTATAATTTAGTAATTACTTTTTGTTAAATAATAGTATAAAAAAGTTTAATTTTGTTTATTATTTTTATTGTCATAAACAAAAATTCTAAAAACACAATCAAAATATTCCAGTGGTATAAATCTATAACTGTAATACAAACACTACTTCAGACAAAAAATAGTTTATTTCAGTACTCACCGGTTCTGATTCAAGTCTTATTTTGGACTAAATATATTTGCAACGAAAATGATATATTTTAACTATTAAATTTTAATAACTTTTTCTTATAATATAAGTGTTATCTTCTAAATTGTCACCTAAAATTATAAAAAAAAATTATCAAAAATTTAACGGTAAAAACAATTATTTTCCTATTCATAAACATGAGAATAAGAAGCCAAATGAACTACTAAAGAAGGTTTCGTCGTTTCTCAAAGGGTAACAAATTAAAATTTGGTAAATTTCTTTTCCTTCAAGCTTTCCACAGTCTCCTTCAGGAGTAAATTCAATTCCCAAACTCTTCGCTTTTTCCTTCGAAACTTTAAACATTGGCACATATGGCTTATTTTGAACGGCATAGTGAAAGGAACCTTCTTCTAGAAGATTCGCCTTGAAGAGATGCAATCTCTCCTTGGCACCTTGAAGGTTAAGCAAGTGATCCACCATTCTAGGATCATCTGCACGTCACACATTATATTATGGCAGAGACACACAGAAAAGGAATCAATGAAGAAGAAGAAGACATGTATGTATTTCATAATCTTTCGGATCAAAAGTATTTTGCTTGTTACAAAACAAAAGAGGGAAACTTATTCTAAACAGGTTTTGCAAAACGGAACAAAACTAAATCCTAGATTGCTGATAAAAAACCAGTAATCTTAACCCTAACAGATCCGATCAAAACACATACTTGGGTCGAGAACAGTGGCCTTAACAGTGTAACCGCGTTCCAGAAGAAACTTAACGAGCCAGGAAGCGATGTAACCGGAAGCGCCGGTAACACACGCTACTTTGCCACTGTCCGTGCTCATTCTGAACTCGTTCTGTGTTCAGTGTTGTGCTAATGTTCACTGGTTTTGAAACTACCGTTTAAAAAAAATGTGAAAAAGTGATAGTTTGATATATATATTACTACATCTCCATTTCAGTGGAAACTATTTGAATATATTCTGTAAAAAGATCCAGAAATAAATTTTCTCATACTCCCAACTTACACGTTTAAAAATTATTATTTTATTATAATATTTTTTTATTTTTTTTTATTAATTTCCCTGAAAAACAATATAGAACTTTGTAGTCAATATAATTGATGTGATTAATAGAAGTGTGTAAAAAATTCATTGTTTAAAAAATAACACATGTGTTTTAAGTTATTTAATATGTCAAAATGGGAGAGAATATATGAGTAAATTCACTAATTCGTGATAGGTTGAGCTAGATTATAACTCATCAAAAAGTTAGTCAGGTTGGATTTATACTCATTTTTAACCCAATTCGTAGTTAGTCAATTCGTGTGAGTTAGATTGGTTTATTTTGACATTCTTAATTTTTATTAAGAACTAGTTCTAAACTCGTGTCTACCCACGTATTGGTATTTGGTTGTTGTTTATTAAAAGAAATTTAGAGGTTGAAGAAAGAAATAACAATTATTTTTAAGTTTATAATTAAGTTTTGAATACAATCACCTGAGAAATTATTTATAAATATCTCTATGTCTATACAAATATAAATAGTTTGTAAAGATATAAAGGATATAAAACATGTGCAAAAATATAGAGTAAATTCTAAAAATATAAAGGATATCGAGAAATATATAAAGTAGTCTCACTAAAAATAAAAACCAGTGTATGAATAGGTCTAATGTATATTGTTAGGATCCTCTAATCAATGCATTGAATAATTGTTAAATATGTGTTGTTAGGCTCGTTTAATCAGTATATGGACACACTCGTCTAATGTGCATTGTTAGACTTAGAGGCGGATCTTAGTTATGGTATATTGTTAGAGTCATATAATCAATATGAATGACTCATCTAATGTGTATTATTTGACTTGTCTAATCAATATATCAATAGATTCATCCAATATTTTTTACTTTACTCATCTATTCAATGAATTCCTATACTTGTCTAATAATTTTTTTTATACTCGTCTAAGCAACATATGGAATATTTTTAACTACATTTGTAACACCCCATTTAATTTAATAAACGAAATTAAAGGAAGCATCACATAAAGATAATATAACAGCGCAGTCTTGGAGTTTAAAACTTAACTCCTTACAACCCAAGGCACACCACAATGCCCGAAAAGAAACAAGTTATAAAGTTTAATAGAACATATAGAAATCTAAAAGACAGACTGGTACATGGGTCATATCCCTAAAGAAAAGCCCATTAAGAACATGAAGTCTAGCCCATGTAGACTATGCAGCGGAATCATCTCTCCTCTGTTGACCACGAGTATCTCTCGCATCTGCTCCCATCAATAAATTGATGATCATCGCAAGAACAGAAGAACAACATACAAAACAATCAAACAAGCAAAGGGTAAGCTAGAGCCAAAAAGATTTTATCATGCAATCAGATATACCTTCACAGTCCAATATACATATATCATCCAAGCATGTTATGACCTTCCAATCAATACACTATGACTCGACTCGACTCATCCGGATACATATAATCTAGTCGGATTCAGCGGATGCTTGCACTTATGGTGGATACCTCTGCTCACCCCCAAGCTGCTCACCCCCGAGCTAAGTGTTACTAGTGTTACAATGAATCAATCCCCCACACACAAGGTTAGCCCTTAATGAGTTTCAGGCCTCTTGCTACTCTCACCACAAGAGTCAGTCCGCTCTAAGTGAGACTAACTGACTCCTTAGAGTGTCAAGATGCAATCCTTACCTTGAATCCTTACCAAATTATATAGATGAGGCACCACCATGGACACCCACTAACAAGGGTCATGGAATTACGTCCCGACCACTGAAGCACGACCATGAAACCCCACCTAGAGATTTCAAGGAATTACGCATTGACCATGGACCAACAATAATCAAACAAGTAATATTTAACATGCATATGTATATATCTCATGCCAACCTTTACAATCCATCCTCATTTGTAATCCATGTTGAATTCATTGCATTCATCCTTCCCAAACCACGAATGTAGAATTCTATTTCATACCAACACCATGCCATATTCATTACCAACCTTCACTCATGTCTCATGTCAAATCCATACCAAACTCATCATTTTAATTCCATGAATCATCCCATACAAACATCATGCTCACATCATGTTAAAACTCATGAATCACAAATCATAATCCATCTTATTCATACAAAGTCACTCAATCCATACAGTTCATACTCAAGGTAAAGCATACCAAGCCAAACATACAATTAACAGCCCAAAAACATGAAAGGAATAGTTCTATAGTGAAGTCCCGTGCCAGTCTCGCCCAAGCCACAGGTTCTCGCTTAGGCGAGATTGTCAACAGAGGACCCTGCAAGACTCACGGGTTCTCGCTTAAACGAGCTGCTACTCGGCTGGGCGAGAGTACCCCTCGCTCAAAAGCGAGGTTCCTCGCCTGAGCTACTCATGCAGCAACGTGCCTCAAACCCCTCACTCGGCCTCGCTTAGGCGAGCCTCTCTCGCCTGAGCGAGACTGTGTCTCGCTCAAACAAAAGCTCTCCGCCTGAGCGAGAGCTCGAACACGAGTTCGAATCAGTTTCTGCAAGTCTCGCCTAGGCGAGACTGGGTCGCTTGAGCGAGAACGTCGGGTCTCGCCACTGTTCATCCTGCAACAACCACACAATCACATCCCAACAGTAACACACGTCATCCAATATTTTACAGTAGCACCACAACCATATAATCATGAAAAACAGCGACAAATGTGCAAGAATCAGTTTTAAATAAGAGTCTCTAGCTTCCCTTACCTGGGAAGTGTTAGCTAAGGCTTTGACACTTGAACCGTGAAGAACAGTAGTTCAAAGAGCAGCTTCGAGAGCTGAAAAGCAGTGGGACAAGTTCTAAACGAGTTCACTAGAATAAGCTCTAGCTGCAAGCACAAGGAAGAAATGAAATGGACCAAGAGCTTGAGTTGGAAGAGACTTACGCGTAGTGGAAGAACGAGACTAGGCTTGCTTGGCTATGGTGATTCCAAACCCTAGTAGAGGATGACGGCAACAGCTCAAGGGTGTGAAAGTTCTGTTTTTACGAAAGTGAACATAATGGTTAGGGTTAGGGCACATTAGGTCTGAATTCGTATTGGGCCAATCCCTAGGCCCATAAGATTAGGGATGGCAACGGGACGGGGCGGGCACGGGTTTCGCTATCCCATACCCATCCCCGTAAAAAAAATTCATCCACATCCCCATACCTAAACCCAACGGGTATCAAAGTTTTGTCCCATCCCCATCCCCACCGGGTAACGGGTATAATCTCGTACCCATACCTATTTTCTTACTACTTTAATATTAATTTTAATTATTTTTTATAAAATAATAAAAAATTATGGTAAAGAAAACATAATATTATCAAATACTCAATACTAGAAGGATGGTTGTTTCTTCGATATTAAATACTTTAAAATAAATTATAATTGTTTATATTTTAGATTATAATACCAAATAAAATTTTATGAGAACTAAAACAATTATTAAATTTGTAAATATTAATGAAACATAGTTAATAAAATTTAAAAATAACTTTTTTTAAAATATAAAAGGAAAACAAATATTCAAATTAAAATATATTTTAAATGTTTGTTTACTTCAATATTTTAAATTCTAATGAATATCTTTTTTATATACTAATAAAAGTCATAATACATCATTTGATCAAATAATGCAAAGAAAAAATAATAATCATAATAAAAGTTTAAAATAAATTATAATTGTTTATATTTTAGATTATAATACCAAATAAAATTTCATGAGAACCAACAACACATTTATTAAATTTACAAACATTAATGAAACCTAGTTGATAAAATTTAAAAATATATTTTAAAAAATATAAAAGGAAAACAAATATTCAAATTAAAATATATTTTAAATGTTTGTTTACTTCAATCTTTTAAATTCTAATGAATCTCTTTTTTATACACTAATAAAAGTTATAATACATCATTTGATCAAAATGATACAAAGAACAAATAATAGTCATAATAAAAGTTTAAAATAAATTATAGTTATTTACATTTTAGATTATAATACCAAATAAAATTTCATGAAAACCAACACATTTATTAAATTTGCAAACATTAATGAAACATAGTTGAAAAATTTAAAAATAACTTTTAAAAAATATAAAAGGAAAATAAATATTCAAATTAAAAATATATTTTAAATGTTTGTTTACTTCAATCTTTTAAATTCTAATGAATCTCTTTTTTATACACTAATAAA
>Ga0209589_1007436_pt1 | contig 17605 bp, 8 predicted proteins | sample CowpeawhiteBW_FD_187525 | JGI IMG/M metagenome (GOLD analysis project Ga0209589, IMG submission 187525) | Root nodule microbial communities of legume samples collected from California USA - Cow pea white BW (SPAdes) (version 2) | ecosystem: Host-associated > Plants > Roots > Nodule | place: USA...
CACTCATATCAACATGACTTTTATTTTTCCAGAATTATGATCATCCCAATTATTGAATCAAATCCTAAAAATCCAATGTCAATATGTTTTATTGAAAACAGGGAAATATTTTTGGTGGATTTCTTAAAAGACATATTGTTTAAAAGTCTCACTTAGTAAAAAGTTAATACTTTCACAATTTTCTCAAAAAGAAATCACAAATTTTTTTATGAAAACAAAAATTGAAAAACACAAAAAAGAAAAAAAAATCCTACGTACAGTTTGTCTCCCCCACACTTATTTAAAAAAAATGTCCTTAATGGACTTATTTTGGGGAGGAAATGAAAAATTTTATGACCATTGGCTCAATCTGGCCACATGTCAAAATTTGTTTTCTTTAATTTTACAAAGTACAAATCAGCTTGTACCATTTTTTTATTTTTACATTTTCATTTTTAAAAACAAAAACACATATTTTTGAATTTTTTTTAAATTTTTCACTAAAATTAAAAACAGAAAACAAATATGCATGCAATTTAACTTTTCTATCAATTATGATTTCAAAAGAATTTGAATCTAATTTTTTTACCTGTTGCAGCAACCTTTCTTCTTTTTCTATAGCCAAGTCAACAAAGATAACCACTGAAAACTTATTTGCATAATTCACATCAACAAACTTAATGTGTGGAGTGTGTGGCTTCAACTCAACTTGAGCATCATCAGGTGCATTCAGATGGTTAAGCAGATCATCAATAATCCTCATAATCTCATCTTCTGAGCAAAAATTTTCACCTGGTGTTGTTGACTCTACAGCTTCATCATTAACCAAGTCAGTTGGAATAGTTGATGCTTCAACTGCATATTCGAATATCATTGGCTCTTCAACTACACTTGGTTCCTCCATTGTATTATCCTCACAACTTTGCTCTTGAAAATGATCATTTATACTCATATCATCATCAACAAATACAACTTTATCTGCACATGGAGCATCGTCAACATATCCATCAGTAGATATGTGTGTGTGAGAATCTTTAATTTCTTCATCAACTTCGGCAACATCCTTAATATGTCCATCAGTAGACATATTATTATGACAATCATTATATCAATCAGTAGATATATCAATGTGATGTGATTCCGCTATTGGTTTTTCAGACTGACTCTACAAGCTCTGTGTGGTGGCATTCATCATCTCTTTCTGATCTGTCTGATTCATCTTCATCATTTTAGTGATCATTTTCATCATATCTTCCAAAGTGACCTTTCTCACTACTTCATTTATTAGCTGACTCAAATCTTTAGACATTTGTTCAGCTCTGATGGCCAACTTCAGAAGCACATCTTTGATTTTATGACGAAGTTCGTTAAAATCTGGATTTTCAGGAAATCTCTGATGGGGTTGAGGGGTGGTATTAACAGTTAGAAGTAATTCTATCAAGTTGTTCTTACTTGCATCCCTTAACATATAAGACAATATTTGCTTATTTTCGTACCACTCTTGCTCAATATTTCTGCATCTTTGATCAACTCGCAACCTTTCATCCATGGACTCTAGTTTCTCTATAACTTCACCCATTAGTATCATAACTTCCTTGTAAGATGGTCCATTGGTTGCTTCAACTTGCTGTGGTGGTACATATTGTTGCTGAAAACTATTGGGAACATATGGTTGCTGAGGTGGACACTCAGAATATGGTTGTTGCTCATATCCCAAAAAAGATGATCTAGGATATGTCGTAAAGTTAACCCACTTATATCAGGTGCAGAAGTAGGTGTGACAATTTGTTGCTAAAAATCACGTGGTTGTTGTGGATAGCAATTGTAATCCATTTGGAAACTACAATGTTGATTATTTTCGTATGAAAAATTATTTTGCATTTTTGAAAGAGGTTTTCTGAAAAGAAATAAGTTGAAAGATTGTTGAGTAGACTTCCAGGAAAGAGAGGTGCGTCTCAACGGACAACTTAAGTACCTTATCTTTCCTTAGCCAAAGTTTTTCCCAACTAGTTTCACAAATTTCCCAACAAATTTCCTCAAACAAAAACTATGCTTAAAAAATTAACTAAATAAAATAAAATAAAATAAGAAAAAAAAATGTTAGTGATAAACAAAAATAAAAATAAAAAATAAAAAATAAAAATAAGAACTAAAATGATAAAAATTCTAACCGTGTTCCCCGACAACGGCACCAAATTTGATAACGTTGTCGTTGACGCGATCAAAATATACTACTAAATTACAGCAACTTCAGTATTGCTAAGATAGTAGTCAACAAAATAGAAAGGGTAAAGTAACCCTAAGTCGTCTCCCAACGAACACGGAATTGATTTTTAACAAATTAGTTCTTATAAAACTATACAAATGAGTTAGTCAAATAAAATAAAAATATAGGGGATTAAGATAAACAATGATAGAAATAAAATTTTAAAGATAAAAAGAAATAAAAAAAATAGTAAAGAAAATAGATTAATTCCATTGCTTTTTCAAAATAGATTCATCATCGGTTATCTAAAGATTATTGCTCAATTAATTATTGTTATAGATTTACAATTAATCAATGTAAAGTCTCAATTAATTTGTTGGCGTTCTCTCTTTTAACCAAAGTACAGTCTCAATTAAAAGTGAGAACTTTTAGATTATCCACAGTAAATTCAACCAAAGTACAGTCTCAATCAAATTTACTATGCCTAACCATGTCTATTCTTTTATCTCCTCACCAAATAAAAAGCTTAATTAATCAAAGTAAAGTCTCAATTAATTGTAGTTAGAGAAAATACCTTTAACCAAAGTAAAGTCTCAATTATTGGTAAAAACTTATTTAATCATATGAAAGTTTCTAAATAAAATCAAAGTAAAGTCTCAATTAAATTTAAAAACCCTTGAACTCATATGATCAACATGCATATAGATTTAAAATCATTACTTTTTACGTGATTCAAAGATAAAAGACATTTAAAACCTCAACAATAATAAAAAGAACAAAGAAATTAATTGATCTGACCTCAGAATTCAATTAAGAAATTACAATGGAATCAACCCAAGAAGTTTAACAATCCATAGAAAGTAAAATTAGAAGAATCGAGAGAGAGAAAGGAAACGAAATTAGGCCCCCCTAAGGGATCCAAAACTCTGAAGTCCCGAGCTTTTTTCTCTTCTACTTCTCCCTTGGCCTCTTTATATAGGCTTCAATCGGACTTGAACTTTATCTGTTTGGTTGCTAAAATATTTTATCTTTATTTAATTAATTAGCAACTTAATTTCTATCCAATCTCCAATTTTGCCCCTCTTGTTTGACCATTTTTACAATATTAACCAGAATTTGACCAGAGTTTACCAGAGTTGACTACTTCTTTGACCAGTTGGCCTGTTGACCAGTTTGATTGCCCTATCAGATGCTGACACATGGCACAAAGACACTCTCTCCAGAATTATGGTTTGCTCCTTCTTCCTCCCTCGGTTGCGCGTGATGGCATGGAGAGTTTTCGGCTGCTGATGGACTCTAGCGAGGTGGTTGCTGGCTCATGGACTATTGCTAGAGACGTAGGTGTTGTTCCGAACAGGTGCTACTGCGTTTGCATCTTGCTGTGTTTTGGGTCGCGTTGTAGAGAAGATGGAGAACGACGGTGCTGCTGAGATAATGAGGGCTGCAAGCGATGTTGCTTGACGTGAACTACTACAGGTTCATGGATGAAGGTACACGAACGGTTTGCTGCCGGCGTCAATTGCTGAACGATGGAGTTCTCGTCACTGCTTGGTGGACTGCGCGAAGGATTCGCGATGGGTGCTACTGGCGAGATGAAGAACAGAACTGCGGTGGCTGAACTCACGTCTTTGGTGTGTGCTCGCATGATGCTTCTCCGCTGCTGCAGGTCCGATATTGATGAAGGATTGACCCCAACAAAGGATGGAGGCACATGCTTAAGAAGACTAAGCATGTTTAGAAAGGAGGTTCATTAATCCTTCATCCCTTTCATTTGTGTTTGTTATTTTTGATTCCCTAAGTTGACTTAGTTGAATCAACTTTAGTTGATTTATTGACCTTTGACTAGGTTTGACTTGTTGACTATAGTTGACTTGACTTAAGTTAACATGCTAATCTATGTTTATTTGCTTTGTAGTTTAAATTAGGAGTAAGAAAACAATGCTAGGTGGCGTATGGTGATTGGGGAGCATAAATGATGTGGAGGAGAGAGAGTAAAGCAAAGGCATAAAGCATAAACTAAAAGGCATAAAACAAGTTTACCTATGTACCTTTGGTCTCCTTTGTCTTTAGCACACTTTGGCCACATTTTGGAGACATATGAGACACATTCTTTGTCTCCTTTTGTGCTAGAACGAAATTAGCCTTGCGAACACCTTAGTTAGCTCTTTTGTCTCTCATTTTTTTAACCTTATTTGACCTAGTTTCTAGAAGCTAGGGTTAGGTTTTTGTAGAGACATCCTTAGATATCTTTTATTTGCTTAGAGGCCCCTAAACTCTTCTATATAAGGGGTGCTCCTAGACATGTAAAAGGGTTGAACATTTTGAAGTAAAAACACTCTTGTGTCTCTACCATTTGTGAGAGTTTCCTCCCTTGGGAGTAAATACTTTTAAGCCTTATCTTGCATAGCAAGTGGCGGCACACATCCACTCATCTTCAAGGTTGCCATGGTTTCTAGCCTAGCCTTGTAGTGACATGCTTCTCACATTTTTACCATTTCTTTCCTTTCCATTTTATGTTTTCTTCTTCATTTAATTGTTCTTGGTTTTCTATTGTTTATGTGCTTTCCATTTCCTTTTTGTTTTGAATCAATCCATCATCTTCTCTTGGGCTTTGTGAAAGGAACCTTCACATCTAGATAGCTTGCTATCTTAATGTCCAGTGGAGATTTCACTTAGCTTTCTTAATCAACTCATACCATATTCAATCATCTTAAAAAGGAACAAGATAATCCTTCATCAGTCCATTTGTGACTCACCTCTCATTTGTTGTAAACTAACTTGGTGAACTTTCAAGTATTTTTCTTATAATAAAGGAAAGGCCTTTTGCAAAAGTTTTGATTTTTGATTAGTTCATGGGTGATTGGAAAAATGGTTTTTATGTGTGTAGTGGTATGACTATATTTATGTGTGTTGTGTGTCTCAACAAAATGGTTATTATGTTTTTATGTTAGCTCACCTTTTATTTGTTGTATTTGTGTTTGACTATGATGATGATGATTTATCATGAAAGCATATGATAGTACAAGTGTTGATGAAGATGAAAAATAGTGAGGAGTGTTATATAGGTAGTTCTTAAGAGAGCAATTTTCCTTAATTGTTTTTAGTATCTCCATAAATAAGTTCTTTTCATTTGTAAATATTTAGTCAAGATGAGAATTTTATATTTTTGAATACTGAGCCATGTATTTTTCTAATTACTTGGTGAATGTATTCTTTTTCTATTTTATGTTTAAACAATGGTATCAAAGTTACATGCGTTATGATTTTGGTATAAGTGTTTGACAATATAAGTTTTAGTATTATCCTAGTAGGAGTGTTACAAAACGACCTTACTATATTTACACATTTTTAATTGGGTTGTAGACCTAATTAGACTCATTATTTTTCGAAGTTTGTAACATTATTAAGGTTTAAGTTTAAAGCGTATTGTAAATGGATAATTTTGCACAACACATGAGGGACAAAAATTAATTGCACAATTTTAGGGTTTAGTTTTTCTCATTTTCTCTTTATTTTCATTTTTTGATATTGATAATGGAAAACTAAATCTTTGAGGATCAATATATGGAATTACGATCAAACAATATGATAATTGAGTTCTTGGGTTGATTGTGTAGGTTTAAAATGTCTTTCTTAACCAAGAAAGAGAAGGGGGTTGAATTGATGAGGCAAGATCCATTGTGAAGCCTAAAATAGCTTTTGCATACAAAATATATACACACATATACACATACAAGAAAAAACATACAAGTATAAGCACTTCACATATGCACATTCTCCCCCTATCATTATGGTTTTATTTCAGATTTCATATTCCAGTTATTCGGTTCCAATTTTAATATTGTCTTATTATCCAATTCATGACTTAGCTTACTTTCTTACTTTTATTCATGATTTAGCTTAAATTGGGTTTGAATAAAATTGAATTTAAACCAGTAAATGATGATGCTTGAGAAATTTTTTGATTCGTACTGATAATTTAGAATGTGTTTGAGATTTGTATTTGTTAAGTTGGTTTAGGATAAAATGTTTGAAAATTGTTTTGTTTTATTGTATAGGGTAGATTTTTCTAATATTTTTGCTCAAGCGAATGATTTACACTCAAGTGAATATAGAACTAATATTCAAACTTTATTTTCGATCCTATTTTTTCTCAAGCAAAGCATATTTTTTCGCTCAAGCAAAATTGGACTATAACATTTATATTCACCTCATTGTAATTTTGAGATAGTTTTCAATTTTTTGACATCTAAGGAAGCTTGCTTTCTGGAGGAATTGAAACTAGCATATAAATAGGCTAATATGCTTGATGAGATGGGATATTATAGTTACGAAGAGAATGATGAGTCAGTTCAAACTACAAGAAAACCTGGTTAGGGTAGGCTAAAGATAGTTAATACCAAATCTTCCAAAGCAAGGATTTCTAAGAAGTTATAATAAGTTTCAAAGGCCTTTTATGCATTCTGAGTGGGTTTAATATGCTGAGGAATTTACTTATTGAGTTTTAGTTTTCTACTAGTGTTGCATTTGTTTACTTTCTTCTATTTATGTATTTGCTTAATTTTTTCATCATATGTATTTTTTGCCTATGTCTCCATATATTTTTATCATGGGTTTGGTGTGATCCCTTAATAAGTGTCTAGTATTAGTTAAATTACATATCATTTAGACACTTATCTTGCACTAAATCAATGTAAAAATCAATAGAATTGCCCTAATTTTACATAATTATATAATGAGGTAGTAAGAAAATATAAAAGGTGGAATTTGATACATTTTGTGTTGTTTTGCAGGTAAAATGAAGGAGATTATGAAGTTGGTGTTGAGCCCCAAAAGTTATAGCTCAAGCCAAAAAGATGAACTGAAAAACTAAAATTTTAAGCTTACTCTTGAGCAGCGAAATTTGATGCTTAAGCCATATTTTAAGAAAATTTCACTATAAAAAAACATGAAGCTCAAGAGTTGAAGCTGAGCATTAAAGAGAAACCTCCATGGCAGGGAAACCTCCATTGTTGACCTGTAAAAGAAGGATGCCCAAGCTTGGGAAGAAACTCACTTACGAAGGAAACATTCATGGCTAAACTTCAAGAATGGAAGCTAGAGCATTAGTTTTAGAGAGAGAAACTCCATGGATAACTTTAATGCTTTTGTATATCCTTGTAAAGCTATGGAAGGAGGAAAGTTATTCCTTGTTCATCCTGTATTCATCATCATGAGCTCCTAATTCCTTTATAGTTGGGATTGAATGTAACTTCTAAATTGTCATTATACTGCACTTGATTATTTATGTATTGTGTTCTTATTTTACATGTTGGTTACTTGATTTGTATTTCACTCTATGGTGATTTGGCCAATCATCTCATCAACACTAGATGTAGAGACATCTAGTCTAATGTTTAGATCCAATCAAGTCTTCTAACCCTTGGCATATACCAGACATAGATATGTGGGATTAGTTTATTTAAAGAGTCATTTTCTCAAAGCAAGGGTTCCTCCACCTGGATGGGAGTATCCTGCGTTTGACACCCTTAGGTTCTAATGCACAAACATATGGTTAGTTTTACAAGTAAGTGTACTTTTAGGAACACTAAGATAAAGAACATAATATATAGCTAATTAAAAGGCAATATAGTTCAAGTTAAGAAGCTAAGTTCAATCTGAACGTCCTAATCAGCATCACCTCTCTCATATTTATTTAGTTTATCTTTAACAAAACCAAAACCAAAAATAGTGTCACCATTCCATTGCCAAACTTTGACTAAAATAATAGACTCTTGATCTAGTTACCAAATCATAGTTGATAGGACCTTGTTGCACTACAACTAACCCGGTATACTTGTTGGAAAAGTTTAACCTTCATCGGGCCATCAACATCCCCCATGTTTTTCTATTTTTCTCTATTTTTTCAATAAAATATTCATGTTATGACAATGATGTCTAACATGACCTTATTAGGATATTTGACACAATAAAGTTATGATATTGTTAACCTAATAAAAAAACCTCAATTTTTATTGTTTTAAATTTTCAAGACCATTCTTAATTATCAGTTGTCATCAGAAAAAGTAATTTAAAATTGATTACACATACAATGAATATTTTTTATATGACGAAGATTTAAAATCATATATATCAAGAACTCAAATAACAAGTTTTTTAAACCATTGTAAAATGAGAACATAATCGTAATTAAAATCCATTTGAAACATTTTCCTTCTCGATATAATATAATTGAGTGTATGTTTAAAAAAATATTGATTTAGCGATTTTTTTTATCTCACTTATCAATTTTCATAAATTTATATTAAAATGGTTAGATCTAAATGTCTCTTGATACTTGCCAACAACACATTTAACAATCAATTACAAAATATTTATATTGCATTTGATTATATCAAAAAGAAAAACATCACAATATATGTTCATATTTAATGTTGTGTTTGTCTCGGGTGATGAGAAAAGAAAAGGGGTGTCAAAATTGTTTGAGTGAAGTGATTTCTAGTGATTTGTGTAGATAGATTTGTGGGATTGAGCTCCCTTAGGTCCTCACGTGAGTGACAAGAATAGAGAAGAAAGTCATGTCAATCCATATTAAATTACAAGAACAACCTCTCTTTTGCACTATGTCTTTTTGTTTTTAAACAACCACGTCTCAATTTATAATAATTTCACCAATTCAAATTATTACTTCATTTATTTAAAATAATCACCAAAATTTTGTTTCAACTTAATTTATACAAAACTCATTTTAATTTAATATAATTTTTCAATTTTAATTTTCTTATTTTAAATAATAACTCACATTTCATAATAATAATAATAATAATAATAATAATAATAATTTTATTTAAACTAATTACTCATCCACAAATTGTTTGAACTTCATTTCTACCAATCTCATTATATTTCAATATAGTTTTATCATTTTCAAATTTTTATTTTAAATAATAATTCATTTTTCATTTTAACATAGTTTACACTTATTATATTTTATTTTAACATACTTTTATGACCAATGGTAAAATGTTAATCTTTTAATTTTAACAAGGGGAGAGGTTGTGGTGGTGAGATGGTGGCTCCTCCTCCAAGCTATATGACTCAAGTAGGGGAGAGGTTGTAGTGGTGTTTACGGTATTCTCAAGAGAGGTTGGACCAACTCATGAAGAGGGTAGCTAGAGGAAATCACATGGGATGTTGTAGCCTTTTGGTGACCTAAATTAGTATGACACAATTTTGGCAGTATAACATTACTCAATTCATAGGTGAAAATACATAGGGGGAGACACCTCTACTTATAGAGTAAGGTGTCTCTAAAGTCGACTAAAAACCCTAAAAATGTTCCCTTGCACCAAACTCTAAAAATCTCATCTTGGTGAAGGAGAGCATGACATGTGGCACTCTAACTTTTAGAAAAAAATTTCCACTAGTAGAATGCCATGTGGAAAGTCACTTTAGCAAAAGTTCTCCACTAGAAAAGTGACACATGGCCACTACCTTTATAATAAATCCACTTAGAGCTTGCCATGTGGGCACCATGTCTCTTCACCAAGCTAGGGTTACAAAATTAATCACCTAAGATTAGCTTAAGCTAGACGCAAACATTGTCCTACAACTTAAGGAAGATGTTCAAAAACTCTATACTACTTGGCCCTTAATACAAGGCCTAAAATAAATCCTACACATCATGGCCCTTAATACAAGGTGTAAATATTCCTAATCTACCATAGATACTATGAAATGCCCTAATAGATAGAGTTTTGCTTCACCTTGCATACATGCACTACAAGAAAATGTCTAAATAGTGACTAATTTTAGTGACTAATAATTATTAGTAACTATAGTAACTAATTTAGATACCAATTTACAAAACTAAAAATTATTGGTTATTAAGATAGTCTATTATGAATAAAAAGATTATAATTGGTCACTAAATTGGTCTTCAAGATTAGCTATCATGGTTTTGGCTACCAAAGAAAATTGGTCACTAAAAATTAGCTACCCAGGTTTTGGTTACCAAAATGACTTAGTTTTTAAATTGGTCTATAATTAATTAGTGACGAATTATAATTTTTTCTTTATAATAGTGATTATTTTAGTAACCAAGAATTTTTAATTTTGTAAATTGTTATCTAAATTGTTCACTATAGTGACTAATTATTTTTTTTTTCTAAATTTGGTTTCTAATTGAGGATTTTCTTGTAGTGATAAATCCAACTCTTCTTGAAAGTGTTTGATAATGGCCAGAGGGTATGCCATCAGGTTTGAAACCCCTACTACTACTTGGGGTTCGAAACCTGAAACCCTAAATTAATTAGTGACCAATTTAGGAACCCATTATAATTTTTTATTCATAAAAGTTACTACTTTAGTAACTAATAATTTTTTATTTTGTAAATTGGTATTTAAACTGGTCACCACAATGACTAACAACTTTTGGTCACTAAAATTAGTTGTTAATCAGACATTTTTTTGTACTAATGTATAGCCTAACAACTCAAAATCAAAGCAAGAAAAGTTTATGTCCACCTCAAACATAGCAATTTAGGAAAAAAATAACATATCAAGGAAAACACGTCACAATATCCACAAAAGTTGAACTCAATGTTATCTTGGAAGAAAATATTGTATTGGGGAAAACAGATCAAGGCACAAGTGACTATATATTTTGATACAAAAAACGATCTACAACATACAAACAGGAGGAATGTTTCAATTATGCACGTAACAATGTAAGTAGGTCTTTAATTTCATCCAACTTAAAATCATTAAAACTTGCAATCATGAAATCAATTGGATTTCAGTTTTTTAAGTTCCAATTCTTGAAAACCATGGAATCAATAAGTTAGTTAAACTAAAGTAATAAGTATAAAATTAAAGTAACTAGCTCCATGCATTGTTAATCAAGGTTTATTTAGATGAAAATAAGTATAAAATGATAACACTTTTTATGACATGTTAACATAAGCATGAGACGGATTTGGAAAACTTATAGATAAATGAATTTGTTACAAGGAAAAACTTGTAAGTTTGCCTTTTATAGATATGGATGAATATGTAAAGAACCTTTGTCATAGAAATATCATGACAAAATGGATGGTTTTGAAATCGAGTACAAAAAAGGGGACCTTATAGTGCATCTTATTTTGAAAACACTAATAATAGCCCACCAAATATTACAAGTGATTATATAAAATTCAACTCCTGACACAAAGGTAAAATTTTCCGAACAGCACATTTTAGAGAGATTTGAAGCATCATGTTTAAGCTGCATTCAGATGTAGAAGGTGTTCCCTTAGTAGAACACCCAAATTCAAGAAGATGCATTCAGATGTAGAAGGTGTTCCCTTAGTAGAACACCCAAATTCAAGTCTTCTACGTGCTTTGCGCAAGTTCTGTTCAAGTTTCGAATCAAATTGATAGATTTTACCCCGGTTGGCTTGGGTCATGCACTACGTAGTCTGAAGACGTTCTTTTCTTTTTTATTTTTTTTTTCTTGTTAGTGTTTTGTAAAAAGATTTCAAGAAAGAAAGAATTTAAGATGTTGTTGGGTTCACTCCCAAGAAAGAGAGGTGCGTCATAGTAGACAACTTAAATACCAAGTCTTTTCTAGCCAGAGTTTTCCCAACTAATCTCAAAATATTTCTAAAGAGAAATTCTTAATCAAAACAAAAACATAAATTTTGCTAGAAATATCAAAAACAACTAAAGACTACAATAAAAAACACAAACTCTATTAAATGTATATGCATTAAAAATAAAATAAATAAATAAATAAATAAAATAAAATAAAACACAACAGCTAATAATTCCTTCTTAGTTGTGGTGTAATTAGTCTGGGTTGTGTCCAATGTTCTGGAAGCAAAATATATCACATGTGGTAGCAAGCACTACCCCTACTGCAAAGTTTGGTGCATCGCACATCAACTCGAATAAATGTCCAGTCAGGTGGCTAGATGATAGGAGTAGTGGTGAGCGCCTTTTTCAAAGTATCAAAATCATCTTTGCACCTCTCTCCAAAGTCAAATGGTACATCCTTTTGTAGTAAGTTGTAGAGAGGATTTGCTATCTTGCTAAAGTTCTGTATGAACCTCCTGTAAAACCCTGCATGTCCAAGAAAATATCGAACCTCTTTCATAGAAGAGGGGTAAGGTAACTGTGAAATAATATCAATTTTAGCAGGATCTACAAATATACCATTCTTGGAAATAACGTGTCCTAAGACTATACCTTGTTCCACAATAAAATGACATTTTTCAAAATTTAAAACAAGGTTAGTTTCTTCACATCTCTCCAAGACTCTAGCAAGATTAGACAAGCAATGATCAAAAGATGAACCATATACACTAAAATTATCCATAAAATCCTTAATACAATGCTCCAACAAATCTGTAAAAATACTCATCATACATCGCTGAAATGTCCCAAGAGCATTGCAAAGGCCAAATGGCATCTTCCTCTAAGCATATGTACCGAATGGACAAGTAAAGATGGTCTTATGTTGATCTTATGGGGCTATACAGATATGAAAATACCCAGAGAATCCATCAAGAAAACAATAATGAGACTTACCTGCCAATCTGTCTAACATCTTCCATGAATGGTAAGGAAATGTGGTCTTTCATGGTGGCCTAGTTTAGTTTTCTATAATCAATGCAGACCCTCCAGCTATTCTGAATATGAGTAGGAATCAACTCGTTCTTCATGTTCTTGACCACGGTGATCCTAGATTTCTTGGTGACTACATGTACAGGACTCACCCAAGTGTTGTTAGAAATAGGATATATAATATTTGCTTGTAGCAACTTAGTGACTTCCTTCTTCCCAACCTCCATCAGTTGAGGATTCAATCCTCTGAGGTTGCCTTACTGCCTTAGCATCCTCCTCCAAGATTATTTTGTGCGTGCAAAAAGAAGGACTAATACCAACGTCCAACTTATTGCTCTGTTGTGATCTTTGATAACCTGCAACAACTGTTGTTCCTTATCATCACTAAGCAAGACAAATATAATAATAGGGAGTTTCCCATCCCTCTTAAGATAAGCATATTTCAAATGAGATGGTATGGGTTTCAACTCCAAAATGGGTGGTTGTTCCACAGACGGCAACATTTTATTGCCTAAGGTAATTTCAGCCACCTCAGCATTACACTCGGACGCCACATAGGTATGATCTAGTGAAACCGCGTCCTCAATATCACCTATTTTAAAGTTTTCTTTATCGTCTAAAATTGTGTATGACATATTCAAAAAAGAAAAACCAGAAAAAACATCTAAAAAACCAAAAGCAAAATTGTTCACTACATCACTTAGTAAATCAATACAAAACAAAGAATGGTCTTTAGTCGGGTGCTTCATGGCTTCCAACACATTGAACTGCACCTTCTCGTCTCCTATCTCCATAGTCAATGATCTTGCATGCACATCTATCTTTGTACGTGTTGTCATCATGAACGGTCTTCCCAAGATAATTGTAGTTGAACTCATTCCTTAATCGTCCTTCATGTCCAAGTTGTAGAAATCTGCAGGAAAAATTAACTTGTCCACTCGAACGAGCACATCTTCTAACACACCTACAGGGTTAACTATGCTATAGTTGGCCAGTTGAATGATCACACCTGTAGTCTTAAGAGGTCCAAAGAAGTAAAAACTGACAAAGGCATCACATTTATAAAAGCTCCTAAATCTAACATGGCATTGTCAAACTTAGTACTTCTTATAACACAAGGGATAAAAAACATACCTGGATCCTTGCATTTTTGTGGTATTTCGATAGGTCTCTTGATAAAGCTTGATACATTTCTTCCCAAGTTCACAACCTCATTATCCCTAACACACCTTCTATTTATGTAAATTTCTTTAAGAAACTTGGCATATTTCAGAATTTGCCTCACAACATCCAACAAAGGGATGTTTATCTCTACCTTCTTGAAAGTATTCAAGATTTCTTGGTCCAACTCCTCCAACTTCTTAGTTTTCGGTTTCAAACGATTTGGATAGGGAGGAAGGGGAGAATAAGATGAAGAAGAATTAGAGGATACTAACCTGGAGTCATTAGTGGGTGTAGGCGTCTCAAATGTACGTGGTATTGGTTCGGCTGATCCTCCACTTTTATTAATGGGTGCAAATTCGTTTTCCTTATCTTCATTCTCTTGGGCTTCCTCAAGTCCTCGTACCTACTTACCCGATCTTAAAGTAATAGCACCTATTACACAAGTTGACCATAGTTTGTGCAGGTAGTTAACTTGATCCTTGATTAACTTTAGATTCTAACTTCTCCACCCTCTGAGTCAAGTCAGTAATCATCTTTTTTATTTCACCATTCTGCTCAACCATAATATTCATAAATTTTTCTACTAGCGATGCAACATCTGGTTGAGGTTGTTGTCTCGTCTGAGGAGGAACATAGGGTTGCTTGTGTTATTGATTACATCATTTCATATTTGGATGATTTTTCCAACTTGGATCATACCTATTGGAGAACAAGTCATAATTATTCTGAGATGTTCTATTTCCTCCAAACATGTTGGCAGCAAAAGCTTGAGATGGTTCCTGCATAGTAGTTCCTGTTAAGCTAGGGCATTCATCAGTATAATGGCTTGTTGAAGTACAAATTCCACACACCTTTGCTATTTTTGGAGTTGAAGTTTTGAACAAGCTTGCAACTCATCAAACTTCTTTTCTAACCCAATTATTCTTTCATCCATCTTTTTTTTCAGTAGCTGCATAAGTCTCAACTTCGTGAACTCCCCTTAACGACGTCACTGAATATTCTCTTGTTTCATATTGTTGGCTATAAGTTGCCTTTCGTTCAATCAATTCTCTAGCAGTTTGTGGCAATTGATCCAAAAAAGATCCTCTGCTTGCAGCATCTGCCCATTGTCTGTTTGACGAACTCATTCCTTCATAAAAGTGTTGAATGAGGGAATGCTCATGCATTTGATACTGAGGACAAGATACATAGAGTTTGTTTAATCTTTCCCAATATTCACTAAGGGTTTCTCCCTCTAGCTGCTTAATTCCATAAATTTCTCTACGAACGACAACCACTCGAGATGTAGGGAAATATTTCTCAAGAAAAATTATTTCCATAGTTGCCCAATTAGTGATTCTCAACGAAGGGTAGTACCACCAATCTCGTGCCGCTCCTTGAAGAGTAAAAGGAAAAGCTCTCACTTTAAGGGTTTCTGGCGCGATCGTGGGAGATCTAAAGTTTTCACAGATCATATGGAATTGCCTCAAGTGTTTGTGTGGATTCTCTCCTGATAACCCATGAAATTGTCGCAAGGCCTTTAGTAGGTCAGTCTTGAGCTCGCACTGCCCTTCTTGGTATTGGATATTGTTGTTGATGATGGGATTGTTAGATGTGGCCAACTGTCTGATGGTTCTCTCCTCCATTATGTTTGGTTTTGGATCTAATGAAGGATCAAAAGCTATTTTTGTGAATGAAGGGCATGAAGGTATTGTTTCTGCAGTAGCTTCAAATGTAGAAGGTGTTCCCTCAATAGAACACCCGAATTCAAGTCTTCTACGTGCTTTGTGCAAGTTCTGTTCAAGTTCCAGATCAAATTGATAGATTTTACCTGAGTTGGCTCGAGTCATGCACTACGCAGTCTGAAGACGTTCTTTTCTTTTTGATTTTTTTCTTGTTAGTGTTTTGTAAAAAGATTTCAAGAAATAAAGAATTTAAGATGTTGTTGGGTTCACTCTCAGGAAAGAGAGGTGCGTCACAGTGGACAACTTAAATACCAAGTTTTTCCTAGCCAGAGTTTTCCCAACTACTCTCAAAATATTTCTAAAGAGAAATTCTTAATCAAAACAAAAATAGATATTTTGCTAGAAAGGTCGAAAACAACTAAAGACTACAATAAAAAACACAAACTCTATTAAACGTATATGCGTTAAAAATAAAATAAAAATAAATAAATAAAATACAAAAGTTAAATGAATGAATAAGAATCAAAATAAAGAAAATACTAATCGTACTCCCCGACAACGACACAAATTTGATATCGCTGTCGGGAAGTGATCAAATTACCACTACTTAACTTTAGCAACTTCAATATTGTGAAGTTAGTAGTGAACAAACTAGTTAGGGTTAAGATAACCCTGAGTTGTCTCTCAATGAATACGAAATTGATTTCAAATATTTGATTCTTATAAAATGTAATTAAAACTAATAACTATAAAAATATAGGGTTTTTGTAAGACCCGTAGAATTTAATTAATTAATAAATGCGGATTGTGGAAGCCTTTATGACATTAAATTCTAATTTATATGACATGGAAAAGTACTAGCTCAAGTGGATGAGAGTACTTAAATGTGTGAGAGGACTTGTGTTCGAGTCCTATTTATGCCAATTTATTTGCTATTATTTTGAAATATATGTTGATCATGTTGTGGGATAATATAATAGTTGAATTATATTAGTTAGCATAAAACATGAATTGGTTGAATGGTTGAGCATTGGCATGGTTGTGGGTTCAAGCCTTAGAGAACCCAAATTAAACTTTATTTTTGCTAATTTTAGTTTTAGCTTGAATGTGAAGAGTTGAAGGAAACCCTAGATGAATGGGTAGCCTAGAAGTGGCTGAAAACTGTCCATAATACACTCATGAATGGCAATAAACACTAGTTTTAAACCATTTGCGTTTTTATGCCATTAAACCACATTAAGACCCAATTAAAAGGCCAACTAATGGTAAGAGAGAGGGTTTTGGTGGTCTGCCATTGTGCTTCGAGAGGAGAGAACGAAATTTGAGAGTAGTAAGGTTTGAGTGAAGCGTTGGACTGAATTGAGAAGAGCCAAGGAAGGTCATTGGAATCAAGGGAGAATTTTCAAGTGCTAAAGTTAAGCTCAGGAATCCAGGTTAGGGGAGTTGTAACTCGTGGTCTTGTGTTGTTTAAATTCCAATGCTTGTTATTTCGTATGATTATGCATGAAAATCCCCTGTCCTGATTGAATTTCGGGTTTCTGGAAATTTTCCAAAAACAGCCTAGCGGGTCAGTCCCAACCGCTAGGCGACACACTATAGTTGACTTGACTTAAGCCAACATGCTAATCTATGTTTATTTTCTTTGTAGGTTAATTAGGAGTAAGAAAGCAATGTTAGGTGACACATGGTGATTGGGGAGCAAAAATGATGTGGATGAGAGAGTAAAGCAAAGGCATAAAGCATAAAGTAAAAGGCATAAAACAAGTGTACTTATGTACCTTTGGTCTCCTTTGTTTTTAGCACACTTTAGCCACTTTTTGGAGACATATGAGACACATTCTTTGTCTCCTTTTGTGCTGGAACGAAATTAGCCTTGCACACACCATAGTTGGCTCTTTTGTCTCTCATTTTTGTAACCTTATTTGACCTAGTTTCTAGAATCTAGGGTTAGGTTTTTGTAGAGACATCCTTAGGTATCTTTTATTTG